>UMFG01030289.1_pt1 | contig 19763 bp, 16 predicted proteins | sample 1964961 | NCBI WGS metagenome assembly UMFG01 (sample SAMEA4836041, study PRJEB28245) | human gut metagenome | biome: gut microbiome; material: fecal sample | place: Denmark | collected 2008
AGCGGTTAAGCGAACATTCAACCTGCAGCGACTAAAGTCACCAATATAGGGTATTGTCTCTCTTTGGGGGCGTCTTCTTGCCTGCGGCAAATCAGGATTTCCTCAATTGACTGTAGTTGTGTTATTTGTTAAAATTATAATATATAATACTATTTTGTGGATTGGAGAGAGAGAGATGGCTAAAAAAATCAGTACAAGGAAAACAACAGCTAAAAGTAGTTCAACAGCAAAAAAGACTTCTGTTAAAAATGCAGAAGCTGAAGTAAAGGCTTCAGTTAAGGAGGCAACAGTTGAGCCGAAGACTGTAGCGAAGGAAGAAGCAGTTAAGCCAAAGGCTGCGGTAAAGAAGACAGCTAAGGCAAAAACTCCAGAGAAGAAAGAAACGGTTGAAGCAAAGCCTGAGGCAAAGAAGGAAGAAGCAGTTAAGCCAAAGGCTGCGGTAAAGAAGACAGCTAAGGCAAAAACTCCAGAGAAGAAAGAAACGGTTGAAGCAAAGCCTGAGGCAAAGAAGGAAGAAGCGGTTAAGCCAAAGCCAGCAGCAAAGAAGAAGACAGCTAAGGCAAAAACTTCAGAGAAAAAAGCGGCAGTTAAAGCAAAGCCTGTGGTTAAGAAAGAGGAAGCAGCAGAGCCGAAGACTGAGGTAAAGGAGAAGACAGTTAAGGCAAAGCCGGCAGCAAAGAAAGCAGAAGTTGAAGTAAAGGAGCCAGTTAAGAAAGTAGAAATCGAGACAAAGGTGCCAGCTAAAAAAGTGGCAGTTAAGGCAGAGGCTCCGTCTAAGAAAGAAGTAGCTGAACCACAGACCACTGTTAAGCAGGATATCCCGATGGAGCAGCCAGATTTGGGTCCGAGAAGAAGTGTTGCGTTTATTGGTTCAGAGTGTTATCCATTTGTTAAGACTGGTGGACTGGGTGATGTAATGTCTGCTCTTCCTAAGGCTTTGGCAAAGTTAAATCTGGATGTTAAGGTAATTTTGCCAAGATATAAATGTATTCCTCAGAAGTATCAGGAAAAGATGGAATACAGGGGCTCTTTCTATATGGATCTTTGTGCTGATGGAAAACAGTATTATGTGGGAATTATGGAATATCAGGAAGATGGTGTTGTCTATGATTTTATAGATAATGATGAGTTTTTCTCCTGGGGAGACCCATATACGAACCTTATAGATGATATTCCAAAGTTCTGTTATTTTGGTAAGGCTGCTCTTGCTGCACTTAATTATTTAGATTGGACTCCAGACATAGTACATTGTCATGACTGGCAGGCAGCGTTAGTGCCGCTTTACTTAAGAACCTGTTTTAGTGATACAAATGTGGGACGTGCAATTGCAGTACTCACAATACATAATTTAAGATTCCAGGGTGTTTATGACAGAAAAACGATTCAGTATTGGTCAGGGCTTCCTGATTATGTATTTAATAAAGACTGTATGATTCAGAACTGGCTGGATGCGAATATGCTAAAGGGTGGTATTACTTATTCTAATAAAGTGACAACGGTAAGTAACACTTACGCCTGGGAGATTCAGACAGAAGAATATGGTGAGGGACTTGAAGAACATTTAAGATATCACAATAATAAGGTTTTAGGAATTGTAAATGGTATTGATACAGATATCTGGAATCCGGCAACAGATAAGCTGTTAGCCTCTAAATATGATGCAGAATCAGCGATAAAGAATAAAAAGGCAAATAAAAAAGCTCTTCAGGAATCTTTAGGATTAGATGTGGACGACAATAAAATGGTAATTGGTCTTATTTCCCGTCTTACAAATCAAAAAGGACTTGACCTTGTAAATGACGTAATTCCAGGTATCATGGATGGAAATACGCAGGTAGTTGTTCTTGGTACAGGTGATGCCCAGTATGAGGACACCTTCCGTTATTATGAAGATAAATATAAAGGCAGCTTCTGTGCCTATATTGCCTACAATGAAAATGTGGCTCATAATATTTATGCAGGGTGTGATGCGCTTTTAGTTCCATCAAGATTTGAACCATGCGGACTTACACAGCTCATATCCATGAGATACGGTGCCGTTCCAATTGTCAGAGAAACAGGAGGCTTGAAAGATACTGTTCAGCCTTATAATGCATTTGAAAACACAGGCAATGGTTTTACATTTGACAGATATGAAAGTGGACTCCTTTACGATGCAATCAATAGAGCAAAAACACTCTATTTTGAAAACAGAGTGTACTGGGATGACATGGTAGTTCGTGATATGAACAAAGACGTTTCCTGGGAACAGAGTGCAAAACAGTATAAAGATATGTATGTAGAATTAACACCAAGATATTAAGCTCTGATTTGCTGCAGGCATGGGAGACGAACTCAGGGAGATAAATAAAGCATATTTGAGACTTTAGCCGCGGCGGTTTGAATGCTCGCTTTACGCGCTTGCATCCAAACCTCGCTCCGAGGCCACGAATATGCTTTATTTATCTCCCTGAGTTCTGCTCGTTGGCAGTTGCAGTTTAGAAAATCAGCTGGAGAGATTTGGAAAAGAGGACAGGAGATGTAGAAGTTCTGGGAGATGAAAGCTCATGGGATAGATTCTCTCTGGACGTGTCAATTTCCCTTGACAAAATAAAAATTTCTGGCTATAATACTTTAGTGTAGTGCATTGATAAAACTATGCAGAGATTATAAGGGAAAGAAAAAGGAGAATACTATGAAAAAGATAATTGCAATGCTCTTAGTTCTTGTAATGAGCGTGACAGGATTAGTCGGTTGTGGTTCATCAAAAGGTAATGAAGCAGGTTCAACAAGTGCAGGTTCCGATTCTGACTGGGCTTACATTCAGGATAAGGGAAAACTCACTGTTGGTATCACATTATTTGCACCAATGAACTATTACAATGAGAAAAACAAACTTGTTGGTTTTGATACAGAGATGGCCGAGGCAGTTACAAAGAAGCTTGGCATTGATGTAGAGTTTACTGAGATTAACTGGGACTCTAAAGAAGTAGAGTTAAGTTCTAAGAATATTGACTGTATCTGGAATGGTATGTGTATCACAGAAGAGAGAAAGCAGAATATGAGTATTTCTGACCCATATCTTTATAATACACAGGCTATGGTAATGAAAAAATCCAGAGAAAAAGAAATCATGAAGAGTGTAAAAGGTCTCACTGTTACAGCAGAACAGGGTTCTACAGGTGAGGGAAAGATTGATGGTTCTATCGCAGATGATGATACTGTAAAGGTTTCTGCACAGGATTATTTCAAAGATGCGAACTATGTTGCTTCTGATTCTATGGCAAAGGCTCTTATGGAAGTAAAATCCGGTACAGCAGATGTTGCTTTGGTTGATAGTGTTTGTGCACTTGGAATGGTTGGTGAAGGAACAGATTATTCTGATTTAGTAATCAATATGGATAACAACTTTGGTCAGCAGGAATATGGTATTGCATTCCGTAAGGGAAGCGATGTAACAGAAAAAGTAAATGAAGCAATCAAAGAACTTTACGAAGATGGAACAGTAGATACGATTGCAAAGAAATATGGTTTACAGGAGATGTTGATTAAATAGTTATTTCTATGGTATGATAGAGAAACTATATAGGCTTCGTGAGAATACATAGAAAGGAATCCGGGATTTCGGTGTCTTTTAATAAAAAAGAAAGAGACGGAAAGACCGGATTCTTGTTGTGGTTTCGGGCGAAGATATATCAAATATTTTTATAAAGAAAGAAGGAAAAAATTATGATGGCTACCAGCCCAATGGAATCCTTAAGTTCAGGATTCATTATTAACATCGAGCTGTTTTTTATCACATTACTTCTGGCATTGCCGCTTGGATTAGTGATAACATTTTGTTCTATGTCAAAGTTTAAGCCATTAAAATGGCTGAGCAGAACTTTCGTCTGGATTATCAGAGGAACACCACTGATGCTCCAGCTTTTTGTTGTGTTGTATGCACCAGGACTTTTATTTTCCATGCCGATGAATTCTCGTTTTACAGCAGCAGTTATTGCATTTGTTATTAACTATGCAGCATATTTTTCAGAGATTTATCGTGGAGGAATTGAGAGTGTGTCTAAAGGACAGTACGAGGCAGGTCAGGTTCTTGGTATGACAAAGACACAGATTTTCTTTAAGATTATTCTGTTACAGGTTATTAAAAGAATTATTCCACCGCTGAGTAACGAGGTTATTACTCTTACAAAGGATACTTCACTTGCACGAATCATTGGTCTTGCAGAGATTATTATGTGTGCGGAGCGTTTTACAAAGCAGGGGCTTATCTGGCCACTGTTTTCTACCGCAGTATTTTTCCTTGTTTTCAATGGTATCCTTACAATTTTATTTGGATGGATCGAAAAGAAAATGGATTACTTTAGAGTATAAGGAGGAGTTTTGATGTCTATTCTTGAAGTAAAGAATTTAAAAAAGAATTTTGGAAGTCTTGAAGTGTTAAAGGGCATTGATTTTTCTCTGGAAAAGGGAGAAGCCCTCGCAATGATCGGAGCATCAGGAAGTGGAAAGACGACACTTTTGCGCTGCCTGAACTTTTTAGAGCGCCCCACACATGGACAGATTATTGTAAATAATAAAGTGATTTTTGATGCCGATGATAACAAATCTCTGGGAGATGCACAGATAAGAAAGAACCGTTTACATTTTGGAATGGTATTTCAGTCCTTTAATCTTTTCCCACAATATACAGCGTTACGCAACTGTACATTAGCCAGAGAATTAATGGCAAAGGAACGCCCGGATTTTAAAGAGAATAAGAAGAAAATCATGGATGAAATCACAGCAGAGGGAGAAGCACTCCTTGAGAGTGTTGGCTTAAAAGAAAAAATGAATTACTATCCACATCAGCTTTCTGGCGGGCAGCAGCAGAGAGTTGCAATTGCAAGAGCATTAATGCTTCAGCCTGACATTTTATGTTTTGATGAGCCAACTTCTGCACTTGACCCGGAACTTACCGGAGAGGTATTAAAAGTTATCCGCGGACTTGCCGATCGCCATACAACAATGGTTATCGTTACGCACGAGATGAAGTTTGCCCGTGATGTATCTGATAAAGTTCTTTTCTTAGATCAGGGTACGATTGCAGAGTACGGTACTCCAGAGCAGGTATTTGAACATCCGAAGGAAGAAAGAACAAGACAGTTCTTAGAAAGATATTTTGAGGATTAATTTGTAATTGCTCACAGATGGTAAAGTTGTGTAATATGTATCAAAAGAAAATAAGGATAGTTCTTGAATTATAAAATGATACAGTAATAATTGATAAATAGTTAAAATATAAGAAAGAACACTGAAAAATGTAATTTTTTAAGGGGGGGGGTAAAAATAGAAGTTCTCCCCTCTTTTTTTATAAATTTCGTTGCTTTTTGTCATATTAATGATATACTTAACGTGTGTTGCTATGTCCAGTTATAGCATGGCGTGAGAAGCGGGGTGAGAGAAAATGATAGATGTCAGAGAGAGCACAGATAAACTGAAAATATTGATTGTAGATGATTCTGAGCTGAACCGTGAACTTCTCGCAGGTATGCTGGGGGATGAATATGAGATTTATCAAGTTGAAAATGGTAAGAAAGCAATAGATATTTTAGAGGAGAACAGAGAACAGTTTAAACTTGTTTTACTCGACATAAATATGCCGGTTATGGATGGCTATGAAGTACTTTCCATTATGAAGCGAAGAAAGTGGCTTGATAAACTTCCAGTAATTGTTATTTCAGCAGAAATCAGCGGGGAAAGTGTAAAGAAAGCATACGAGCTTGGAGCGAGTGATTATTTTGTACGTCCGTTTAATGTAGCTATCGTACTTAGAAGAGTTAGAAATACGATTACTCTTTATAGGGGTATATTCATGAAGAAGACTACAAAGAATATACAGAGTTTTGTTCATTAGAACATTTGAAAAAAATCTTTTTAGATGGAAGTCAATATGCCAGCCTGCAGTATCGGAGAGTTCTTGAGGGGCAGTATCGATGGGTTTCCATGGAAATTGTGCGAAGCACCGAATATCGAGAAGATAATCAGCAGGTTGTAATGTATATTCGTGATATTAATGATGACTACTTGAAACTTTTACAGATAGCAATGTGTCACACATTGGATTCTGTGGGAATTGTGTCAGCTAATATTTCTCAGGGTATTTGTCTTTCCTTTGCTGGCAGGAGAGATGAATTAGAATGTCAGAGTGAGGAAAGTATCGATACATATATACAAAGAGTCAGTGAAATGATTCCAATGCCTGAATCAAGGGAACATTTTTGCCAGGTGTTCTCTCAGCAAAATATGTTGAAGCGGTTTACAGAGGGTACGGCGGCTTTATCTATGGAAGCAGCATTTTTTTATTCGGAAGAACAACAGCCATGTGTTCTTCGTATTAATGTAGATATGGCATGCAATTCTTTTTCAAGAGAGATTGAAGGCGTGTTACATTTTACAGATGTTACAGTAGCGTATCTTATTGAGAATGTGCCGCAGAAGATTTATCAGAAGGATTATGAGAATATTATAATTATTGATGCGAAGAGAGAGAAGATGATAAAGACAGATGTCTTGTCTTCTGTTATATCTGATTATCTGAAGAAAGAAGAGGCATATGAAGGCTACCGTTCTTATAGTTCACACAGAGCCGTTGTAGAAAGTGAACGTGAGAGGTTTAAAAAATGTGTGGAACTTTCCACAATAAAAGAGGGGCTTCGTAAAGACAAGCAATATTTTTTTACAATTCATGAAACAGATAAAACAGGGGAAGTAAGATTAAAAAGATACTCTTATATTTATATTGATGAGAGAGTTGATATAATTGTTGGAGCGAGAGAAGATATTACAGAATTTTCAGAAAAAGACGTTCTGACAGGCGGATATAATCGTCGGGGATTTATTCGAATTACAGAACGTCTTTTGAATGAGGTTCCAGATAGAACTAAATATGCCGTTCTATTTTTTAATGTGAAGAATTTTAAGGCGGTAAATGAATTGTTTGGCGTGGAGAGTGGCGATGTGGTTCTTCAGAATATATTTAGAACGCTGACACATTCAAAGTTATCGCCAGTTATTACTGCAAGAGTAGAGTCAGATCATTTTGTATGTCTGGTAGAGAATAAGAATCTTGATTTTGAAGAACTTACCTCAGTTTGTGATAATAAGTTCGTAAAAGACGGCAAGTGTATGAATTTGATTATTCGCTGTGGTATTTTTTATGTGGAAGAGAAGCCGATGAAGATTTCGGGAATGATTGACAGAGCAAAACTTGCGAAGCGCTATATTACCGATGAGTATGTGCAGCCATACATGGTATATGATCATTCCATGCAGGTTGCATATATAGATAAGGCTAAGCTCGCCGGAGAATTACAGGAAGGCATTGCGAAGGAACAGTTTAAAGTATATTACCAGCCGGTAATTGATACAAAGACAGGAAAGATTGCATCGGCAGAAGCATTAATCCGTTGGATTCATCCGGATAAAGGATTTATTTCTCCAGCTTTGTTTATACCTGCATTAGAGGAGAATGGCCATATTTCAGAACTTGATTTCTATGTTCTTAAAAAGGTATGGCAGTTTATCAATGATCGATGTGAGAATAATAAATTTGTTGTTCCAATCTCCGTAAACTTATCCTGGATGGATTTCTACGATGAAATTATGATGGAAAAGATTCTAAAAGAAATGGATCGCTTCAGGGAAAATGGCAGAGAACATATGGCACGTTTTGAAATTACGGAAACATCCTACGCTGCTATCAGAGAAAATAGAAGCGGTATTCTTGAAAGCCTTAGAATTAAGAATGCAAAGATTCTCCTAGATGACTTTGGAAGTGGCTTTTCATCCTTTGGAATGCTGCAGGACTATGACTTTGATATCTTAAAGATTGATATGAGCTTTATCCGTAAAATTGGCGAGAATCCAAAGACAAAAAGTATCGTCCATAGTATTATCGGAATGGCACATGAGATAGGTATAAAGACAGTTGCAGAAGGAGTAGAAACGGAAGAACAGGTAAGCTTCTTAAGACAGAGCGGCTGTGATTACATTCAGGGATATTACTATTCCAAACCATTACCAGAAGAAGAGTTTGTGGAGTTTCTGGAAAAAGCAGATGCAGAATAGCAGGTCTGAAAAAGTGTACAGTAGGCGAAGGAGACGCCCTCTTTTGATAAATAAAGCATATTTGTGACTTTAGTCGCGGCAGGTTGAATGCTCGCTTACAGCGCTCGCATCCAACCTTTGCTCCGAGGCCACAAATATGCTTTATTTATCAAAAGAGGGCTGTCTTTGGCTATTGTGGTTTTGATCTGACTTTGGTTATTGGCTGAGACTGGGGACTTTTCAGCAATGGGGTCGTCTGTTTTATAGTAGATTATAAATATTCCTCCGCTAGTTCCTGAAATATCGGAAGTGCCTTCTCCACCCTCTCCGTTGGTACACAGTACGCGATACGGAAGTGTCCCGGGCAGCCGAAAATGTCCCCCGGAACGAGCATTAAATCTTTTTCCATTGCTTTCTTACAAAATGCCTGTGAATCCGGTTCTAAAGAACGTGGGAACATATAGAAAGTTCCGCCTGGCTCTACACAATGATAGCCATACTCTTTGAGCGCTTCAAAGAGTATTTTTTTATTTGTTTCATAAACGCTTAAATCCGAAGTATAATTGCAGACATCCGCTACGGTTCTCTGCATGAGGGAAGCGGCACCGTTTTGTCCGATGGTACGGGAAATCTGTGGACAGATTTCGATGATCTTGTTAGCTTCTATGCAATCTGGATGCACGGCGAGATAGCCGATACGTTCCCCCGGAAGGGAGATAGATTTACTAAAGGAATAGCAGGTGAGGGTATTTTTGTAGTAGTTTGCCACATAAGGGGCATCCACTCCCTCAAAAATAATGTCTCGGTATGGCTCATCGGAGATAAGATAGATTGGATGACCAAATTCTTTTGATTTTTCTGTTAAAATGTCTGCTAATTTTTTGATGGTTTCTGTGGAATAAACAATTCCTGATGGGTTGTTTGGGGAATTGATTAAGACAGCAGTAGTATTTTCATTTAATTGTGCTTCAAATGCTGCGAAGTTAATCTGGAAGGTGTCGATATCCGCCGGGATAATGGTGAGTTTTAAGCCTGCTCCAGCAGTATATGGTTTATATTCAGAAAAACAAGGAGCAAATGTGATGATTTCATCTCCAGGGTTTGTTACTGCACGAAAAGCATGAGCTAACGCTCCGGCAGCACCGATTGCCATAAAAATATTAGAAGCTTTGTAAGAAGAACCGTATTTTTTATTTAAGAAAACGGCGATTTTCTCGCGGGTTTCCATGATTCCAAAGCTAGGGCTGTATCCGTGAAGTGCTAAAGGGTCTAAGGTGTTCACTTTTTGGACAATAGTTTCATTTACAATAGAAGGTGCAGGTACGGAAGGGTTTCCAAGACTGAAATCATAAATGTTCTCTGCTCCGACAACTTTTGCTCGTTCGGTGGCATATTGGAATATTTCAAAAATAACGTCTTTTTCCTGTAACATGGATGTATATTGTTTGTTTAGCATAGGTAGAAACACTCCTTTTTATTTTATGTATTCTTAAAATCCCTATCTATCTGACTTGGTGGCAATTTATCACACAAAATCAGGTATAAAAGTTTTTAGATGTACATAACTGTGTATGAATAGATTAATAGTCTCTATGAGTGTATCATACAAGGTGAGAAAGAACAAGAATGCCAATCGCATATTGACGGCTAAGTATTACTTTACTATAATAAAACGGACAGAAAGGAGCACGTTATGGAGAATTATTCAGTGCAGGTTCCACCGTATACGGTAGGACCGGAAGCATATAGACAGATTGAAAAACAGTGCCATATTTATGGGAAAAAGGCAGTTGTTGTTGGCGGTAAAAAAGCGATGGCAGCCGCAAAGGATAAACTGCTTGCCGCGGTGAAAGATACAGGGATAGAGATTCTTGATTTTGTATGGTTCGGAGGCGAATGTACCTTTAACAATGCGAAAAAGTTAGAACAGTTAGAGGCAGTACGGCAGGCAGATATGATATTTGCTGTTGGTGGAGGAAAGGCAATTGATACTTGTAAGCTTGTAAGTATTGATTTTGAAAAGCCATATTTTTCATTTCCTACGATAGCATCGAACTGTGCACCGACTTCCGCTGTTTCTATTGTATATAATGAAGACGGGACATTTTGCAAGTTTGTGCATTTCTTAGAGCCGGCAAAGCATGTATTTATCAATACAGAAATTATTGCCAATGCACCAAAAGAGTATCTTTGGGCAGGAATTGGAGATACTTATGCCAAGTATTATGAAGTCAGTATTTCTGCAAGAGGCGAGAAGTTAGAACATTTTAAAGCGATGGGTGTCCAGCTTAGCCGTATGTGTATGGAAGCGATGGTTGAGCATGGGGCACAGGCGTTAAAAGATAATGAACAGGGAGTGGCATCTTATGCGTTAGAGCAGGTTGCTCTTGATATTATCATTACTGCAGGCTGGGTTTCCTTGCTTGTGGCAAGAGAACATACGATGGATTATAACGGTGGAGTTGCACACGCTTTCTTCTACGGCCTTTGTAATTTGCCAGGATTCGATGAAGACCATTTGCATGGCGTTGTTGTCGGTTTTGGTGTATTGCTATTACTTACGATTGATGGAAAAGAGGAAGAATGCCAGAAGCTTATCGCATTTAATAAGACAGTGGGCCTTCCAGCAAAGCTTTCTGAAGTGGGTGTGACAGTAGAAGAAGTAGCAAAATGTGCGCCATTTATGGTGAAAGATGAAGATTTAGAGCATTATCCATATGTTGTAACAGAAGAAATGATTGTAGAAGCAGCAAAGAAACTGGATTACTAAAATAAGTTAGTGGAACGGTAATCTTAAGAGGATAATGAAAAGAAGCATATTTTATTATTTTTGTTAAAAAGATGCTATATTATACTGGAATGTATTTTTAGGAGGATATTATAATGAAGTTCGAAAAAATTGATGTAACAAAAGCAAATGTAAATCCTTTTCAGAGAATTGGTCAGGACTGGATGCTCATTTCTGCAAAGAAAGAAGGCAAAGTAAATACAATGACAGCTTCCTGGGGAATGATGGGCGTTTTCTGGGGAAAAAATGTAGTGACAGTTGGTATTCGTCCACAGCGTTTTACAAAGGAATTTGTGGATGCAGGAGATACCTTTACACTGACATTTTTTGATGGTGAGCGCAAACAGGAGATGGGTTATCTTGGAAAGGTATCTGGAAGAGATGAAGATAAGATCAGCAAGGTAAATTTTCATGTAGTAGAGACAGAAGAGGGAGAGCCTACTTTTGAGGAAGGAACCATGGTATTTGTCTGCAAGAAGCTTATGGAAACACAGTTAAATCCAGAAGAATTCATTGATCCAGAAGTAGATGGAAGATGGTATCCGGAAAAGGATTATCATCATATGTATACAGCAGAAGTGGTTGCTGCATACCGTATTGAGAAATAAGTAAATTGGAGGTGTAGTCTATGTATTATGGCGGATATTACGGGATGTACTGGGACCCGACATATATTTTAGTTATAATCGGTATGGTGATTTGCCTGCTTGCGTCAGCAAGAGTAAAGTCCACTTATGCAAAGTTTAACAGAGTGAGGAGTCATTCGGGAATTACTGCGGCAGAAGCGGCAGAGAAAATCCTTCATGGAGCAGGAATTTATGATGTGGAGATTCGACATATTTCCGGTGATTTAACGGATAATTATGACCCGTCAAACAGGGTGCTGAATTTATCTGATGCAACATTTCGTTCCAGTTCTGTAGCCGCAATTGGTGTAGCGGCACATGAATGCGGACATGCGATTCAGGATGCAGAAAGTTATGCACCACTTAAAATCCGTGGTGCGATTGTGCCAGTTGTAAACTTTGGTGCGACAATCTCCTGGCCGCTTATTTTAATCGGAATCGTGCTTGGAGGAAGCCGTACATTGATTATGCTTGGTGTGCTGTTATTTTCTCTTACAGTAATATTCCAGCTTGTCACATTACCAGTAGAGTTTAATGCTTCTTCAAGAGCATTAAAGATTCTTGGTAATTCGCATATTCTTTATGATGATGAGATTTCCGGAGCAAGAAAGGTTCTTACGGCAGCGGCACTTACTTATGTTGCAGCAGCGGCTTCTTCTATTTTACAGCTTCTGCGTCTCCTTTTATTGTTTGGCGACCGCAGGGATGATTAAGAGGTATGACAGGAATTAAAATAGTCTGTGTCGGCAGAGTAAAAGAAGATTTCTTTAGAGATGGTATTGCTGCTTATGTAAAAGAAATCCGAAAAAAATATTCGATGGATATCATGGAGTGTCCCGATGAACCGACGCCTGATCAGTGTCCTGCTTCTGTGGAAAGGCAGATTCGGGAGATGGAAGGCGAGCGTATTTTAAGCAAGATAAAAGACGATGATTACGTTATTGCACTTTGTATTGACGGAAAGCACTACAGTACGTCAGCGTGGAAAAAACGGATGGAGAGAGTATTTTCTACTGTATCTTCAGATGTTGTTTTTGTAATTGGCGGTTCATTAGGCCTTGCAGATAAAGTAGTACGACGGGCAAATGAAAAGCTGAGTTTTTCAGCATTGACCTTTCCTCATCAGATGATGCGTCTTATTTTATGCGAGCAGATTGCCCGAATTGTGTAAACACGTTCCCACAAATTGCAGCAAACATCTTGCAGAAAGTATTTTTTAAACACTTTCTCGAAAAATCTGACACAAAGTAAAAAAAAGAAAATAAAGAAAGCCACTTATTACTAAAATATAAAAAGAAGAAAGTGGCAGTGCGGCGGAGGCAATTCCCCAGAATTTTTTGGAGAGAATGCCTCCGCCGATTGCTGTTAGAACGGGGAAAAGCAAAGTCTTTTCTGCAGAAAAATAAAAAGGTACAATCTGATAAATGCAGAATAAGTTCAAAAGAAGCTGAAGACTATAGCCTGCAAGAAGTCCGATGAGATAACCGGGGATTCCTTTAGATGGAATAAGAAGCAGGATAAAGAAAATTCGGATGCCTACCCCTAAAAGGTTATGGTAAAGAGTCTGCTTCGTCTTTCCAAATCCATTTAAAATACTCGAAGTTGTCTGTGCGGCATACATAAATGGACATAGAACGGAAAATAAATAGACATACTGTCCAGCTTCTTTACTGTGGAAAATAGTCTCCCCAAGTACCGTTCCGTAAATAAGAAAGGCAAAGGTGCTGAAAATGCCGATAAGAAGGCAAAAATGAAGGCTGGCAGAGATTGTGTTTTCCATCTGCCGGTGTTGTTTTTGGTCGTAGGCCGAAGAAATCGCAGGCATGAGCATTACAGAGAGAGAGTTTACAATGGTAGCAGGAAAGAAAAGAAATGGCAATGCCATACCGGTTAATGTGCCGTAAGTTTCTAACGCTTGTGAGTGACTGTGAAAAAATATTTCAAGCATAAAAGGAATGAGCATAGTTTCTAAACTACTGATAATCGTAAGGCAGAAATGATTCATGGAAATAGGGATGCTAAAAGAAAAAAAGTGCTCTAAAAGTTCTCTTGTGGAAAGGGTGAAAGAATCTGCCTGCCGGGAGAATGTTCTTTTATCAGCATATTTTTTGTTATAATTTTTTAAAATTTTATCTGAATTATTTTTGTTTGAAATCCTTTCATTTTGATTTTTTGTATTTGAAATTTTCTTGTTTTGCTTATTTTTATTTGAATTGTTTTTCTGCAAATTTTTTTGGAAAAAGATACTATTTTCGAAAAACAGTCTACGAAAGTAGGCAAGGATAGTGTATATCGTGGAAACTGCTTCACCAAGAACCATTCCCCAGGCAGCAATTCTTGCATCAGCGCCCATAATAAAAACAGAGATTGACAGAAGATAAATCCCACCCACACGGGTAATTTGTTCCACAATCTGGCTGACTGCTGGAACACTGGAATGATTTAAGCCAATATAGTAACCATGAAGACAGGCTTTTATGGAAACAAAAGGCAGAGAAAGAGCTGCAATTTTCAGGGAAGGAGCGGCGGAGGCTTCTTTTAAAATGAATGTGCTTAAATAATCAGCACCTTCAAAAAGGGCAAACATCAGTAGAATAGAGAGGCAAAAAGAAAGAAGGCAGCCAAGTCGGACGAGATGGTGTGCGTTCTTTTTTTGTCCCTTTGCAAAAAAACGCGAGGTGAGATTAGAAATGCCAGTCTCAAATCCATGGCAGCACAAAGAAAAGCAGAGCATGTAGATTGGAAAAATAAGCTGATAAATTCCTAATTCTTTTGCACCAATTAAGTTCGAGAGGAATATTCTGTTATAGAATCCGAGTATTCTTGCCAGAAAACCAGAGAGAGTTAAGATTAATGTTCCAGTAAAAATCATTTTTTTGTATGACATAGTGACACCGCAGGCAAAGGGTTATTTGATTGTATGCGAAAATGAAGGCAACTATTCAGAAGTTGCTCATAAAAAATAGCTATCAATAAATCATGGAAAAGAGGAAAGTCTATGAAGCAGGTTTATCTCGACAATGCAGCTACGACACCGGTACGCCTGGAAGTAGAAGTGGCAATGCGACCATATTTTTGTGAAAAATATGGGAATCCTTCTGGAGTCTATCAAATGTCCTCAGAGAATCGCGGCATGATAGAAAATGTCCGTGAACAGATTGCCAAAACTTTGAATGCGTCAGCAGAAGAAATTTATTTTACATCAGGCGGAACAGAGTCTGACAACTGGGCGATAAAAGCAGCAGCACAAATGTTAAAAGAAAAAGGACGGCATATCATCACAAGTAAAATCGAGCATCATGCCATACTAAATAGCTGTGCCTATCTGGAAAAACAGGGATTTGAAGTGACTTATCTTGATGTAGACGAATGGGGAAGTATCCGACTCGATGTTCTTGAAAAAGCAATACGAAAGGACACCATACTTATTTCGGTTATGTACGCTAATAATGAAGTGGGAACGATACAAAAGATTGCACAAATTGGAAAAATCGCCGAAAAGAACGATATTTTATTTCATACAGATGCCGTACAGGCATATGGACAGCTTCTGATAGATGTAAAAAAAGAAAATATTGACCTGTTAAGTGCCAGTGCTCATAAATTTAACGGCCCCAAAGGTGTGGGATTCCTTTATATTCGTAAAAAAATCCTTCTTCCTGAATACATCCACGGTGGCAAACAGGAAAGAGATCATCGGGCAGGCACAGAAAATGTTCCGGGAATCGCTGGAATGGGAAAAGCAGCAGAAATTGCATTTACCACAAGGGAGTACCGGGAGAAAGAAATACAGCAATTAAGAGATTATTTAATACGGAGATTACAGAGAGGGATACCATACTGCCGCTTAAATGGAAGTCTTACAAACAGACTGCCAGGTAACTGTAACATCAGTTTCCAATTCATCGAAGGCAACGAACTATTACTTTTATTAGACGAAAAAAATATCTGCGCCTCCGCCGCATCTGCCTGTAGTACAGGAGACACTTCTCCATCTCACGTTCTCACTGCAATGGGAATTCCTGAGAAGCTCGCACGCGGCACTTTGCGCCTTACAATCGGTTATCAAAACACGCAGGAAGAAATAGATTACACCGTACAATGCATCAAAGAAGCAGTAGAAAAACTGCGGGAAAATGCCGAAGATTATCGAAGATACAAAGAAACTTTCCCTTGCAATATAATGTAAAATATAGTATTATAAACAACGGAAGTTTTTAAGAAAACTTCCTGTGGACCAGTAGCTCAGTTGGATAGAGCAACGGTTTCCGGAACCGTGTGTCGGGGGTTCGAGTCCCTTCTGGTTCGCTTTTTTATGCTTTTACCGGACGAAAACACCATATACTCTTATCTGTGATGTTGGTCGCGGTGTGTTGAGTGTTTGTGGAAACACTCACATCCAACACTTGCTCCGAGGTCACAGATAGGAGTATATGGTGTTTTCGTTTTCTGACTGTGATAAAAAAGTGAAAGGTGTGTAATTTGAGATGAATGCATAATAGAACCTACACAAAAATAGAAATACAGGAAAATCATGAAATACGAAATATATATACAAGAACGCAAAAAATCACAGAAATTCTGCAAAAAAGCTATCGCAGAATACGAAAAACGCCTCAGCCGTTACTGCAAAATAAGCTGTAAATTTGTAAAAAAAGAAAAAGAGTGGAACTCTCTGCTTACGAAAGATACCGGCATGAAAAAACTACTCGTACAGCCCGGCAAAGCAGAACTTACCTCAGAAAAACTCAGCGACCAGCTAAAAAAATGGGAAGGTTCAGGTATGAAAGGAGTTATGTTCTTTGTACCAGAATGGAATGAGGAAGCAACGGATAAATTTGCAGAACTGGGTACTGGTCCTATAGAACCCCTGGTCTTCTCAGACTTCACGATGTCCTCTAATATGACCGGAATGGTTCTCTACGAACAAATCTACCGGGGATATCGAATACTCCATAATCATCCTTATCATAAGTGAAAAATAATGATATAAAATCTATTCAATGACAAAAAAGATAATCAATCATTATCAAACAGTAAAAAAATGTATTATGATGTATTTTGTGAATTTGTGTTTTTTACAACGGAATCAAAATCCATCATATAATACATTTTTTAGCTAATATCTTAGAGTGCATCTGATAATTATGCTTTTTTGATTTCCTCCGCTGTATCTGTTTCATCTGTTTCAATCCCCACCCCTCTTGGAGGAACCGCCGTTGAAAACACAATCTGTGTTTGTGTATTCCCAAACTGCTGAAGATGCCCGATAAAGGTATCTAACTCCATTGTGCTGGGAAAAGCAACCTTCAGCATAATAGAATATGTACCAGTAACACAGTTACATTCCAAAACATTAGGGCAGTCCGTGACATAAGGATAAAATTCATTTTTCTGCTTTGGGTCTAAAGTAAGATTAATGAATGCTGTAATATGATATCCCAATGCAACAGGGTCAATTGTTGCGTGATAGCCGGTGATAATGCCGGCTTTTTCCATACGTTCTATTCTCGTAGAAACGGCAGGAGAAGATAAGAATACCTTTTGTGCAAGGTATTTTAAAGGGTAACGGGCATTCTCCTGAAGAAGAGAAAGAATCTTTCTATCTATTTTATCCATAGTAATATTACCTCCAAAAGTAAATTAATAAGTAAATCGAAATAATAAATAATATAAGAAACGCATCCTGTTCCTGCATGGCTTTATAGTTGGCAAAAGAAAAGCCAGCAGGAGAATGACTACTATACGAAGCGGGTAGCCATTGACTACAGAAGGTGGAATAGAGTGGAGATTTCTCCTTCTGCACTGTATAATACACAGGAAAATGTTTTTCAAATCCGAAAATAGAGAAATTTGGAAAACAAAAAACGGAGTATTCCTAAATGGAACACTCCGTTGCGTTTCTTTGATTATATATCATTTAAAAAATGATTTCAAGAGAAAATTTATTTCTGTAACAATAGTCAAGGAAGAAAATTAGCAAACGCCCTGTGCAAGCATAGCGTTTAATACTTTTTCGAAACCTGCGATGTTAGCGCCTGTTACATAGTCGCCTTCTTTGTTGTAACGTTTTGCAGCGTCATCAATGTTGTGGTAAATGTTAACCATGATGTTTTTAAGTTTGCTGTCAACTTCTTCGAATGTCCAGCTTAATCTTTCGCTGTTCTGGGACATTTCAAGAGCAGATGTAGCAACACCACCAGCGTTAGAAGCTTTACCAGGAGCAAACATCACGCCGTTTTCCTGTAAGTACTTAGTAGCATCTAATGTAGTAGGCATATTAGCACCTTCACAAACTGCGATACATCCGTTAGCAACTAACTGTTTTGCGTCTTCAAGGAAGAGCTCATTCTGAGTAGCACATGGAAGAGCAACATCACATTTAACAGACCATACTCCGCGTCCTTCATGATATTCGCTGTTTGGACGGTAGTTCTTGTACTCTGTTAAACGAGCACGTTTTACTTCTTTGATTTCTTTTAAAGCATCTAAGTCGATTCCTTCTGGATCGTATACCCATCCTGTAGAATCAGAACATGTAACAACTTTTGCACCAAGCTGATGACATTTCTCGATAGCGTAGATTGCAACGTTACCAGCACCGGAAACAACAATTGTCTTACCAGCGATGTCATCGTCATGGCATTTTAACATTTCTTCTGTGAAGTATACAAGACCATATCCTGTAGCTTCTGTTCTTGCAAGGGAACCACCGTATGTTAAACCTTTTCCTGTAAGAACGCCTTCGTAAAGACCTTTGATTCTCTTATACTGTCCGAAGAGGTAACCGATTTCTCTTCCGCCAACACCGATATCACCAGCAGGTACGTCAGTGTCAGCACCGATGTGTTTGCAAAGCTCTGTCATAAAGCTCTGGCAGAATGCCATAACTTCACGGTCTGATTTGCCCTTAGGGTCGAAGTCAGAACCACCTTTACCACCACCAATTGGAAGTCCTGTAAGAGAGTTTTTGAAAATCTGCTCAAATCCTAAGAATTTGATAATACCCTGGTTTACGGATGGATGAAAACGTAATCCTCCCTTGTAAGGTCCGATTGCACTGTTGAACTGAACACGGATACCCATGTTAACCTGAACCTGTCCGTTATCATCTACCCATGGTACACGGAACTTAATCATTCTTTCTGGTTCTGTGATTCTCTCTAAAACAGCCTGTTTTTTATATTCTTCTTCATTAGCCTCGATTAATGGGCGGATAGTTTCAAAAACTTCTGTAACTGCCTGATGGAATTCTGGTTCACTTGGGTTTTTTGCAATAACTTTTGCGAGTACGTCATCAACGTAAGACATAGTCTGTTCCTCCTTGATATTGTGTATTATACATATTTTATATCCTCGATGATTGACAAAAAAGTATCAGAATCATATCTCTCACCGAGTTCTTTTGCCGAAACCTATTATACTATATTGTGTGAAGTAATTCAATAAAAAGAATAAGTAAAAGTACAACTTTTTTAAAAAAAAATTTCATAACAAGACATTTAACTTAAGATTTTTAAGTGAAAAACGGATAAAAATGATAGATATAGCTGCAAGAATTTCATTTTTTGAGTTCGGTGAAGGATGGACATGTATAAATTGCAGAACAAAAAAGTAATGAAAAGGGGAAAAGATGGAAAAGCAAAAGTTAAGAAAATATCAATAAAAGACATTTCACAAAATTTGTTTAAAATGTGAACTTAATGTGAAAAGAAGAATATGTTCACAAAATCATCGTAAATTAAGAATAATATACTATACATTGAGTGTGTACTCCCGCAATCTTTCCGGTATTTTCTTTTGCAATGAATTTTCTAAAGACAGAAAGATTCCGGGAGTACATAAAAATTATACAGGAGGCTTATTTTATGATAGAAGTAAAAAACTTAGTCAAGGATTACGGAAAACATCATGCGGTAAAAGATATCAGTTTTTCGGTGCCTGACGGACAGATCGTGGGACTTCTTGGACCAAATGGCGCAGGTAAATCCACAACAATGAATATAATGACGGGATATATTTCAGCAACTTCCGGTGAAGTGAAGATTGGAGGATATGACATTTTAGAGCAGCCGATACAGGCAAAGAAGTTAATCGGTTATCTTCCAGAAATCCCACCACTGTATGAGGATATGACTGTAGCGGAATATTTGAACTTTATCTGTGATTTAAAAGGAATCCGTAAAAAGACAGAGAAAGAATCTTCTATTAATGAAGTAACAGAGGCAGTAAAGATTTCTGACATGAAGGGAAGATTAATAAAGAATCTTTCGAAAGGATAT
>UMFG01035358.1_pt1 | contig 19517 bp, 17 predicted proteins | sample 1964961 | NCBI WGS metagenome assembly UMFG01 (sample SAMEA4836041, study PRJEB28245) | human gut metagenome | biome: gut microbiome; material: fecal sample | place: Denmark | collected 2008
CAGAAGAGCAAAAATCGGTCATTTTAAGTGAGCACTGACAGCTTGAATCCTCTAAATTTTCAGATACTTGTGCCCCAGTTATCAAAATTTAAGAGATCAAAGTGATCAATTATTTTTTACGGACTAGAATGCAGAATACGAATGTAATTCGTTACATATCTTGGTATAAGCATTCTTAATGCGGATTTTTTTTTTACTGAAATGCCCGTGATAAACAGGCGGAGGTTGATTTAAAGAAGAATGAGAGGTTCGATTGCATCGGACGGACATAGGGTATGACCTTTAAGCTCGTATTTACTTAGGGAAATTTTCCCGTTATTACTATTAATACGCGGTACCTCCTCACTGCTTTTCGTGGGTAGCGTCACTACAACTTATTACTAATTGGTCAGAATTTTTTCTGACGTCACGAAGGGACGGATTCGTTTCTTCAAGGAATATAAATGTCAAAATTAACCATACGCTTTAAGCTTTTGCTTTCCTACTCGCTGATCCTGGCATGTACCTTATTGCTTGCATGTGTCGGCGTCATTTCCGCCATTAACAGCCGTTCCGTGGCCCAGCTTGCGAAGGTTGAGCTCGAGCAACGCTATCAAGTGGTAGGACACTCCTTAAATCTGCTCTTTGATGTCGAAATTGCGCTTAACAATATGAGTAGCGGAGCTATACCCGCAACCGGTGACGCGCTAAAAGATTTATCGGGCAAAATGAAGCAGCTTGCCGTCGAAATCGAGGCCTATCCCTCCGATCGTTACCCTGAGCAGGTAGGTGTCATTAAAGAGAGGATCGCGCATTTCTATGCGGGCTTTGAACAAAAATGGCTGCCGGCAATAAGCTCGGGGCAGGAGCTTGCGGTGGTGGGAGCACTCTTTCGCGCCGAAATGGCTCCGAATTTCCTCATCGCTGCCAATACCTTCGATGAGCTGGTAGGTCTTCAAATAAAAAACGTAACCGGACATATTTATGATCTGAACAACCCCATGGCCGTGATCCTAAACGTAGCAGTGGCCATAATTGCTTTGATCATGTGCCTGTATACGGCATTTACGCTCCCGCGCTATATAGTCAGCAGCATCAACAAGCTTAAGGTTGAATCCCAGATCATAGCCGCAGGCGATCTGTCAAAGCCCATGCGTGCCGTAAACAAGGATGAGATCGGCGAGGCCTTCGGTGCCGTTGAGAATATGCGCAGCAATTGGAAGGAGCGTGTGAGCGAGATCATAGGCGTATCCAATGATTGCATTGAAAATACCCATAAGATCCATGAGATCTCGCAAAAGATTGCCGAAAAATCCGAAAATGCGCAGTCCCGAGCCATGACCGTGGCCGCAGCCTCCGACGAGATGGTTTCAACCACTGCCGATATTGCCAAAAACTGTGAAAATGCCGCCGCCGTGGCCGGCGAATCGGTTGAGATCACCAAAAACGGTGTTAAGGACGTTGAATTTACCATCAACGGCATGCAGGATCAGGTGACCAAGTCCAAGGCCGATGCCGAGCGTATTCAGACCCTCTTTGATCAATCTCAGAAGATCGGCTCCATAGTGCAGACCATCGAGGATATTGCCTCGCAGACTAATTTGCTGGCATTAAATGCCGCCATCGAGGCAGCCCGTGCGGGTAACGCCGGTAAAGGCTTTGCCGTGGTGGCGGATGAGGTCAGAGCCTTGGCCTCACGCTCTTCAGCCTCGACACAGCAGATCACCAAGATGGTGTTGCAGATCCAGGAGGATGCAAGCATTGCCAATACTTCCATGACCGCAAGCCTTGATAACATCAGTAAGCTTGCGCAGAAGGCCGAGGATGTACGTTCCATTCTGCACGGCATTATCGATAAGGTGAACGATGTGAATTCTCGCATTACCCAGATCGCAACGGCTGCAGAGCAGCAGACCACAGCCACCTCCGAGATCTCCGAGAATATGCAGCAGATCACCGATGCCACCAAGCAATTTGCCGACATGGTGGTGCAGGCCCAGACGGCATCCGACGAGTCTCTGTCCAGTATGCAAAATATGCTCGATCAAATGAATAGGTTCAAGGTTTAGTAAGCCTTGATACAATAGCTGAAAAATCCAGGATCAGATGATTCCTCGGGATCAGGGAAGGAATGCACTCAGTCTGTGTTCCTTCTCTTTTTGTTAAAAATTTGTGCATCCATATCAATAAGTAGTACGATTTTTTTGTATTCATGTTCGGAATTAAGCTATGGCCACCATCAGAGATGTAGCAAAACTTGCCAATGTCAGTGTAGCAACCGTATCCCGTGTGTTAAACGGGACGGCCAAGGTAAGTGATGCTGCGCGTGAGGCGGTGCTCAGGGCTCGTAACGAATTGGGCTTTCACTTAAATGCCAATGCCAAGGCCTTAGCTCAGCAGGAGTCCGATACCCTCGGAGTTTTGGTCTCTGATGTGAGCGATCCTTATTTCGCGGCCATGGTTAAAGCCTCGGAGGAGGTCGCACACAAAAACGGTAAGATGCTGATCGTCACGCAGGGCTTTCACGATGTCAACCGCGAGCTTAGAGCCATCAATTCGCTTTTATCGAGACAATGCAATTGTTTGGTTGTGCATGCTTTGGCCGTACCCGATCTGATACTGTCCCGTTACATGCGCGACTGTCCCTATATGATCCTGGTAAACAGGATCTTAAAAGGCTTTGAGGAGCGTTGTGTCAACATCAACAACTCCCGCGGCATGTATCTTATTGTTAAGGAGCTGATACGATCCGGCTGCCGCAAAATCGCCTATGTCAATTCCTCCCATCGCATTTTGGATGCTGATGAGCGTCTTGCTGGCTATTATGAGGCCCTGCATGAGGCGGGACTTGAGATCAAAAGCGATCTGGTGCTGACGGAGCAGCCTTATCTTGAGGGGGGCTTTGTGGCGTCGGAGAAACTTATGTCCATGCGCGGTCGCTTTGATGCCGTGGCCTGTTACAACGATGCTCTGGCCTCGGCGGTGATCTCCAGTTTTGTAAGGGAGGGTATAGAGATCCCAAGCGAGGTGTCCGTAACCGGCTTTGACGATCTGCCGTTGGCGTCCTGCCTTAACCCTTCTCTTACAACCATCACAAACCCGGTTATGGAAATGGGGCGTTGTGCTGCCGAAATGAGCCTGGCGCTGTATAAGCACGAGGAATATACTCTTCCTGAATTTAGAACCGAGATCGTAAGACGAGAGTCGGTAAGAAAGGCTTAGACGATCCGTTATGCTTTCATAAAAGCAGGAGGATGGGAATTCCTCCTGCTTTGTTCATTTGCTCACATGCAGACGTGCCGGAAGCCTAGGGCTTTTGTTTTTCGTCCGAGGCGTAACAGCCTAGGATCTTTAGCGAGCTGGTGTAGTTTCTGATCTTATCCATGCAGTTCTGCATGTCAGGAGAGGAGAGATTTCCCTGGACATCAGCAAAAAAGATCTCCTCCCAGGTGGCGTGTCCCTGAGCCAGACTGGGGCGGGAGGTGAGCTTTACCAAATTGATCCCGCGAGTTGAAAATTCATTCAAAACCTTGATGAGAGAGCCCGGGGTGTATTTGGAAACGGTAAAGGAGATGGACGTTTTGGCTTCCACGCTCAGGGGCAGGGTAAGGGGCGCCATGGAGGCAACGACGAAACGCGTATAGTTGTGCACGTTATTGGCAATGTTGTCCATAATGGGCATGAGATCGTAGTAGGCTCCGGCGTCGTGTCCGGCTATGGCGGCGCAGTGAGGATCCTTAAGACGTTTAACCTCCTGCATGGCATGAGCGGTAGACTGCATAAAGTGAATTTTTACCCCCGGCATGAAATCCTTGATATAGCGGGAGCATTGCTCAATGGGCTGAGGATGGGAGTAAAGATCCGTGATGGTCGTAAGATCCGAGGAGCCGTAGGTTAAAACGGCATGATCGATGGGAGCAAACAACTCCCCCACCAATGAGATCTTAGAATCCTGCAAAACATCCAGCACGCCGTTGATACTGCCGGAGCTGGAGTTTTCGATAGGCAAAACGGCATATTCGGTTTTGCCGGTTTCCACGCTGGCAACAATCTCGTCAAAGGCCTTGCATTCGTGCTCGACTATACCGCCCGTATAGATTGAAAGATATTTCATGGCGGCCACATGTGAATATGTGCCCTTGGGACCTAAATAGGCAACTGAGGTCGAGCGCCTGACGTCACCGTGCTCAAGACGGTTGAGAGCATACTGCATTTCGTAGGATACGGTGTTGGCGATGACGGTACGGAAAACGGCGGCGGCAAAGGATGGAGGCAGGCCTATTTGGCGCGCCCTATCCATAATGGCGTTGATTTTTTCCTGCTCACGCCCGGGATCACTTACCTTTTGATCCTGAGATAATTTGCATTCGCAAATATCGGCGGCAACTTCCTTGCGCTCGTTTAAAAGAGCGAGCAATTTTCCATCTATTTCGTCGATGGCCAGACGACATGTTTTTAAATCTCTCATAAGGGAATTTTAGCAAAAGTAAAGAGGGCAGGCATGATCCTACAAAAAAGCCGCCAAAAGGCGGCTTTAAGGTGCAAGCTCAGTTATTATTCGTTGCGGTTTGCAAGCAAACGCAGGATCTCAATGTAGAGCCAGCAGATGGTGACCAGCACCGAGAAGGCGTTGAAGTACTCAAAATACTTAGGCAGACCTTGATTGACGCTTTGCTCGATGTTGTCAAAATCGAGCACGAGATTCATGGCGGCAATGGTGCAAACAATGAGTGAAATTCCTACTGACAAAGCACCGGAGGTGGGGAGCAGAGGGATGTTAAACAATCCAAGAACCATGTTCAGAAGATAGAGCACGGCAACTCCCAAGGTAGCACTGGTGACTATGGCGCGGAAGCGCTGAGTAGGGACGATAATACGGAACTTCCACAAGGCCAGCATGACCATGACGACCACGAAGGTGGCCATAACGGCGGTCGACACAATGCCCGGATATTTGAATTCGAACATGCCGGACAGAGAGCCCAAAGCAGCACCCTCGCACAGGGCGTAGAGCACGGCGGTGACGGGGGAATACTGTGGTTTGAAGATGGTTACGAAGGCAACGATCACGCCCAGTATGAGTGAGCCGTACATAAGTCCGGTAGGTGCAGCTCCGGTTCCGAGTATGGAGCTTATGCTGTAAATCATGGAAATATAGCCCGTGATCATGGTCAAAGCCAAGAGCAACAGGGCCTTGGTGGCGGTACCTGAAACGGTGGCGGCCATTTCAAGACCGGCTTCGCCGCCGAAGTTGAAGGTACCGGCCTGATTGGTGATAACGCGCATCGCGGGATTTGATGATTCGCGCATGTTCATGAGTGAACTCCTTTTAAAAAAAGCGGTAATGCTACCATCGGGACTTCCTCTTCAAAAAAACGTTTGTGCGCTTTATTGATCCCAAAGAGCTTAATTACCAGCCTCTGAGAGGTTTTCCCGTGTTTCGGATTTAAGCCCGAAATTTAAGGGCGGGACCGTCCGCCCCGCTTTTAATTACGATTCAATTTTAGCACAGAGCAATTCTTTCTTTTTAGGATCGCATCGTGCCAGATCATTAAACATGAAGAAGGAGGGGATCATTCGCGGAACCATTCCGCACGGCATTTTTGAATGACCTCCGAAAGCTGATCGCGAGTTGCCGAAATATGCTCGTACAGAGCCTGATGAGCGGCCTCGGCATCCTTTCTTTCCAAAGCTTCGAGTATTTTTTGATGCGCACTTGAGGTTACTATCATGGGGGTTACCTCGTATTCAAGAGACAGATAGCGAATACGATCCATGGAGGCCTTGAGTCCCTCGACCATGTTCCAAGCGCGATCAAGTCCCGAGGCATGGATCAGAGTGCTGTGAAATTCGTCGTCCAAGCGGAAATGCTCATGCACATCGTACTGATCGGCAACTTTCTTCTGCTGCTCTATGTTTTCATGCAACTTTTGAATAATCTCAGGAGTAATGATGCCACAGGACTTTCTGATGCAATAGCCTTCTATGGCCATGCGCATCTCAGCTCCCTGCAAAATATCCTTTTTAGATATTTTGGCTACTTTGGTGGTTTTTTTGGGTTCGATGACGACAAAATCGTTTTCCGCCAGCTTGATGAGAGCTTCGCGCACCGGCTGTCTTGAGATGCGAACTTTGAATTTGTTGGAAACCTCATTCTCAGAGAGCGGATCTCCGGGCTGCAGACGACATTCGATAATGGCTTTTTTCAGAAATTTATAGATCTGCTGGTTTATGGGTTCACGCGTGTTTTCGACCGCAAATTCAGTTGATAAATAAAATTCGTTCATGTCTCACCTAAAAAGCATGCCAAATCCCGCCATAAAATACGGGGTAAATTTTGTATGTAAGAGTAATTATCTCTGCATAATAAACCCAATATTAAGTGATCCTCAATACTTAGGTCAAAAGATCAGATCTCTTTTTGCAATAGTGTGATCCCTGTAGGCAGTCAGAAGCCTCAGAAATGTCATAAAATAGGAGAAACTATTTAAAGGGTCATGTATCTGACCTCAATATCTGTAATTAGGAGAAAAACCATCATGGGTAAAGGATTATTGCTCGCCGGCGAGCCTATGGGCCTGCTTATTGCTCAGACCGAGGGCTCTCTCGATACCGTCAAGGGCTACAGTCTGGCCGTTGCCGGTGCCGAATTCAACGTGGCCACCGGATCTGCCCGTCTCGGTCACAACACTGCTTATCTGACCAAGCTTGGCGACGATCCCTTCGGTAAGTTAATTTCCCGTACCCTCAATGAGAACGGAATAGACAACTCTCTGGTCATTTATTCAAATGAGCGTCGTACCGGCTTTATGCTAAAGAGCAAGGTCTCCAAGGGCGATCCTGAGATCTTCTATTTCCGCGCCGGCTCTGCCGCCTCCACTCTGTCTGAGGAGGATGTTGAGAAGATCGACTTTACCAAGTTCTCCAACATTCATTTGACCGGCATTCTGCCCGCTCTGTCCGATTCTACCCGTGCTGCCGTCAAGCTCATGCTGAAGAAGGCTCGTGAGGCCAACCTCTTCGTTTCCTTCGATCCCAACCTCCGTCCTCAGCTGTGGCCTTCGCAGGAAGTTATGGTTTCCTATATCAATGAATTAGCCTCTAAAGCTGATTTGGTGCTTCCTGGCGACGGTGAGGGCAAGATCCTCTGCGGCACCACCGATGCTCACGAGATCAATAAGTTCTACTTGGGTCTCGGTGCCAAGACCGTTGTAACCAAGTGCGGTCCTAAGGGCGCTCTGATCTCCGACGGCAAGACCGACACCATGGTGCCCGGCTTCATCATCGACAAGGTTGTCGATACCGTAGGTGCAGGTGACGGCTTCGCCGCCGGTACCTTAACCGGACTTATGGAAGGTCTGCCCATTGAGAAGGCCGTCGAGCGCGGCTGCGCTATCGGCGCCATTCAGTGCACCTTCGTTGGCGACAATGAGGGCCTGCCCACTCCCGAGCAGTTAAAGGCCTTCATGGATTCCCACAAACGCGTACAGCTCTGATTTTGGAGAACAAAAGATGTCAGTTTTAGACGATATTGCAAAAATTCGCATCGTTCCTCTCGTAACCTTAGATGATCCTGCAGACGCAGTGCCTTTGGCTCACGCCCTTGTCGACGGCGGTATTCCCGTGGCTGAGGTTACCTTCAGAACTGCAGTCGGCGGTGAGGTGATCGAGCGTATGGCCAAGGAGGTTCCCGAGATCATCGTCGGCTCCGGCACCGTTCACGATATCGATCATGCCATGGAAACCCGCGATCGCGGCGGTAAGTTCGTGATCACTCCGGGCTTCAACCCTAAGGTTGTTGACTGGTGCATCAAGCACGACATGCCTGTATGCCCCGGTACCGTAACTCCCTCCGATCTCGAGCAGGCTTTGGATTTCGGTCTCAATACCGTTAAGTTCTTCCCTGCAGGTGCTTACGGCGGAGTTAAGACCCTGAAGGCCTTGGAAGGTCCTTATGCCATGATGAAGTTCGTTCCCACCGGCGGAGTGAGCCTCGACAATCTGCTTGAGTTCTTAAGCCTCAAGAACGTTGCTGCCTGCGGCGGTTCCTTCGTTCCTCCCTCCGCCGCCGTCAAGGCCAAGGATTGGAATGCAGTGACCGAGACCTGCCGTAAGATCGTGGCTATGGTTAAGACCTTAGGCTGATCAGATCTCTTCTGAGAAAAATGGGAAGCATTGCTTCCCTTTTTAATTGGAGGAAAATAAATTGAGGAAAAAATAAGCATGATCAAAACCTGGCGCGAAATCATTGGGCCTCTCAAGGAGACTGATAGCTTTCGACACGCTTACGGATACCAAAAGAGCCTGCGTCAGCAGGGGATCAGGGTCTATCCGCCCGAGAGCTGCATCTTTAACGCCTTCAAATACACCGAATTTTCGCAATTAAAGATCGTGATCATAGGGCAGGATCCCTATCATGAGCAGGGGCAGGCCATGGGACTTTCCTTCTCGGTTCCGCCCGGGATCAGGGTTCCGCCCTCGCTTATCAATATTTATAAGGAGCTTCAAAGTGATGTGGGTTTTATGATCCCCGATCACGGCTGTCTTATTCCCTGGGCGCGGCAGGGCATTTTGCTTTTGAACAATGTTTTGACGGTGAACGAGGGGCGTGCGGACTCGCACGCAGGACAGGGCTGGGAGCAGTTTACGGACGGCGTGATCGATGCCCTAAACAGAGAGTGTGAGCATCTGGTCTTTATGCTGTGGGGTTCCAAGGCTGCGGCCAAATGCGCCCGTGTGGATACGTCCAAGCATTGTATTTTAAAGGCGGCGCACCCTTCCCCGCTTTCGGCCTATAGGGGCTTTTTCGGCTGCCGTCATTTCTCAAGGGCCAATGCCTATCTCAAGGAAAACGGCCGTGACGAGATCGACTGGCAGTTGCCATTGCACTTGGACGGTGACGAGGAGCTGTAAATTTTTTAGGTATGTAAAAGCTCAAGCAGGGCATTGCCGACCCTTGCAAGGCCTCGGCCGTCGACGGCTGCAAGACCCTTTGCGATAAAAAAATCTTTTTGTGCATAAAGATCGTGCAGCCTAGCTTTTAACGTAAGCGGATTTGAAAGCTCGCTTAAGCTCATATCAAGTCCCGCTTTAAGTCTTTTCATGATCCGAGGGCCGTCTTGCTGGTTGTCGGCTATGACCGTGCAAAGACTCGGCAGCGCTGCGCACATGCGCTCCTTAAAGGATCCTCCGTAGGCTCCCATGGCTAGATCGCAACGACGAAAGATCGCACCCATGTGGGGGGTGGATCTTATGATCTCAAATTCATCAATTCCCCTGAGCAATGAGCAAAGCACCTCGTGATCCTCATTGGCAGCTCCCGTGAGCAGGGTAAAGTCAAATTCATGCTGCAGTGAGGCGGCAAGTACGGAGCGTACGGCCGTCAGGCAGGCGTGTGCCGGATCGGATCCCCCGTAATTTATAAGTACGCGGGATCTTAAATTTTCAGTATGCTTAAGCCCTATAAATTCCCGGCGTATAAGTGAGTATTTTTCGCCCGTAAGCAATTTACATCCGGACGGAACAAGATCTGCGTAGTCCTCATTGCGTCGAAAAAAAACAGAATCGGTGAGCAGATCGCAGACGTGGGATCGTTTGAGATCATCTATCACCGCCTTAAGTCCCCTTACGTTTTTTTCGATGTCGGCGGAGAGAAAATAATGATCAAAGAGCGTCAGGGCAGGCTTGGCCGCATTTATAAACGCAGGCAGAGCATTGAGATCGGGATTTTTTATAAGATCCTCATAGCCTTTGCAGGCATACTGCAGCCTGTCGTCAAAGGAATCGCAGAATAATAGAAATTTATAGCCGGCATCGGCCAGTGCGGGTAACAGGGCATTTACCCGCATCAGGTGTCCGGTGCCTATTTTATGATCGGCCCTAAGCACCACGGCTATGCGTTTATTCAAGATCCAATTCCTTAACGGCTCTGGACAGAGCCTCGGCGAGGATCCAATCCTCGGGGGTATCGATGTCGATGACTCTGTGCCGCGGCATGATGAAGCCGCGCTTTATCTCTTCATCTCCGCTTTGGGTAAGATCCCTTGGACTGTGGAAATAAAAAAGTCCCGCATCCTGATAGGTCTTTTTAAGATCCTGAGATCGGCAGGGCATATACTCGGGCATGACCGGCGTGGGCTTCATATGCTCGTCAAGATATTGTGCTCGCTGTATGGGGAAGGGAAATTCGCAGCAGGCGTATAAAAAGTCGGCTTTTTCCTTTAAAAAGAAATCGTAGGCTCTTTGTAAATATATGCCCTTTAGAAGCGGGGCCGTGGCGTAGATGCAGCACACACAATCGGCATCAAATCCAGATTTTTGCATGCGCCTATAGGCATCCTGCGTGACGGCGAAGGTGCCGGTAAAGTCATCGGCAAGCTTAGGATCGCGCATAAAGGGGATCTCGGCTCCGCAATTCTCAGCCACGGAGGCAATTTCCTCATCATCGGTTGAGACTATTATCCTTGCAAAAAGTCCGCTCTCCTGCGCCGCCTCTATGGAATAGGCAATTAAGGGCTTTCCGGCAAACTGCCGTATATTTTTGTGTGGTATGCGTTTTGAGCCTCCCCGCGCGGGGATCACGGCCAGTAGCTTTTGATCCGTCATTGGTGCTCCTGCATGCGATCGCACAGGGAGCAGAGCTTGGCCGCCACCATTTGCTGCTTAAGATTTGAGAGCGTGGGATAAAGCGGGATCGACAATGTGCCTCTGTAGAAGCTCTCAGCTCCCGTGAGCTCATGATAGCCTCCGAGAGCACGGTAATAGGGATGATCATAGATGGGCAGATAATGGATCTGCACGCCTATCCCCGCCTCGCGCATCTTACGGTAGATCTCATCACGCCTGCCGTTTTTTATCTCCACCTGATAAAGATGCCAGGCGCTTTGTGAGTTTTCATCATCGCCTGCAGGCAGTCTTAAATGGGGGCAATCCTTTAAAAGCTCCTCATAAAGGCGGGCCTTTTTGCGACGCATCTCCAAAAATACGTTCAGGCGGCTCATTTGCGACAGCCCCAGAGCCGCATGAAGATCGGACATACGATAATTAAAGCCGAGCTCCTGCATTTCATAGTAAAAGGCCGGGCGTCCTTTTTCACAAAGCCTGTCCTCGTCACGTACTATGCCGTGTGAGGAGAGGGCACGCATGCGGGAGGCCAAAGTCTCATCGTCGGTTAAGGCCATGCCGCCTTCGCAGGTGGTGATGATCTTAACGGGATGAAAGCTCAGGCAGGTGATGTCGGCATATTTGCCCGAGCCCGTACGATCTCCGCAATAGCTTGCTCCGAGAGCGTGGGCCGCATCCTCAACAATCTTAAATCCGTAGGTCAGGGACAGTCTTTTGACGGCGGCAAAATCGCAGCGCCGTCCGGCCATATCTACGGCCACCAGCACCTTGGGCAGGGCGTTTTGCTCCGCGGCATCCTGCAATTGTGCCTCAAGGGCCGCCACGTCAAGGTTGCCGCTTATGGGATCAACATCGACGAATTCCACTCTTGCACCGCACATGCGGGCACAGTTGGCGCTGGCGACAAAGCTCACCGCACTTACGAAAACCGTATCTTCTTTACCTACTCCCAAAGCCATCATAGCCAGATGCAGGGCCGAGGTACAGGAGTTGACCGCCACGGCGTGCCGTGCACCCGTATATTCGCACACGGCGTTTTCAAATTCCGTTACCTTAGGCCCGCAGGTAAGATAAGGAGAGCTTAAGGTTTCAAGTACGGCGTCAAAATCGGTGGCGTCTATGCTTTGAGTGCTGTAGGGGATCATGATTTCAGACATACCTCGGTAAGCTGCTCGTCGTTCATATACACGGGATTATCAAGTGAATTGTATTCAAAGCCGTCGGGCACGTCCCGTCCCTTTTCATCAAGTCCGGTGGTGTAATAGTTGCGACCGTTCAAAAGGAAGAAGGTTAAGGCCGGACGAATGATGAAGAAACGGTCGAACTCAATGACATGCTGAGAGTCGTCACGCGGACACATGATCTCGTGCAGCTTTTCACCCGGGCGTATTCCCACCTCTTTAACGGGGACATTAGGAGCGACGATGCGGGCCAGATCGCAGATGCGTATCGAGGGGATCTTGGGAATGAAGATCTCGCCGCCGTGCATGCGTACCAAGGCATGCAGTACGAAATCAACGCCCTGATCGAGCGTGATCCAAAAGCGCGTCATACGTTTGTCGGTCAGGGGAATGAAGTCGGCATGCTCGTCGCGCAGCTTTCTAAAGAGCGGGACCACGCTGCCACGGGATCCGGAGACGTTGCCGTAGCGAACCACGGCAAAGCGGGTGCGTCGATCCCCGGCGAGATTATTGGCCGCCGTCATCAGCTTGTCCGAGCACAGCTTGGTCGCACCGTAGAGGTTGATGGGATTGGCTGCTTTGTCGGTGGACAGGGCCACGACCTTTTCGACATTGTTCTCAAGAGCGCATTCGATGACGTTCTCAGCACCCATCACGTTGGTTTTAATACATTCCATAGGATTGTATTCGGCTGCGGGGACCTGTTTGATGGCGGCGGCATGTATAACTATGTCCACCCCGCGCAAAGCCAGATTGAGACGATCCTTATCGCGTACGTCACCGATGAAATAACGAATGCGATCCGAGTATTGACTGAGTCGGTTCTGCATTTCGTATTGCTTCAATTCGTCGCGGGAATAAATAATGATTTTTTTCGGAGCGTATTTGCCGAGCAAGGTTTTCACAAAGCAATTGCCGAAGGATCCGGTGCCGCCAGTTATCAATACTATTTTATCCCGTAAATATTCGGCAATGCGTGTGTGTGCTGTGTCTTTCATAATTTAGTCCTGCGCTGAGATCCCGTATTTTTTTATTTTTTCAACCAGGGTGGTACGCCGCAATCCCAAAAGATCGGCGGCCTTGGCCACGACTCCGCCGCTCATGTCGAGAGCCTGTCTGATCATTCCGGTCTCCATATCGGCAACCATGTCCTTAAGGTTTACTCCCTCGGAGGAAAGCTTGGGAGCAAAGGCCTTGGCCATTTCCTCCTCCCCCTCGATGGCAGGCAGCGAGGTGATGCCCCCGTCCATGATATCGGAGACGTCGTCATCGCAGCTGAAGGCGTCAAGCAGAGCCTCTCGCTCAAGCTCGGGATCGTTGATGACGGTTTCCCCGCGATATTGGGGCGGCAGATCGTTCTTATCCACAATTTCGTTGGGATACAGAATAAGCAGTCTTTCGACGAGATTGGAGAGCTCGCGTACGTTGCCCTTCCACGGATTTTCCATCAGCGTTTCAACGGCACTTTGTGTAAAGCGCAACGTCACGTGCATAGGATCGCCGAACTGGTGCACCAGTTGCTGCAAAAGCAAAGGTATATCGTCGGCGCGCTCGTGCAACGAAGGGGTGGTGATGGGGAAAACGTTCAGACGGTAATAAAGATCCTGACGGAAGGTCCCCTCCTCCACCATTTTTTCCAAATTGCGATGGGTGGCGGCGATGATACGTACGTCAGCCTTTAATAGCTTGTTCGAGCCTACGCGTGAGAATGTATGCTCCTGCAGCACGCGCAAAAGCTTGACCTGCATGGCAAGAGGCATGTCTCCGATTTCATCAAGAAAAAGCGTGCCGCCCTTGGCAAGCTCGAAGCGTCCCTCGTGGGCGGAAAAGGCGCCGGTAAAGGCTCCCTTTTCGTGACCGAAGAGCTCGGATTCCAAAAGCTCTCCGGGGATGGCACCGCAGTTTACGGGAACGAAGGGGCCTGCGGCTCTTTTGGAGAGCGTGTGCACTGAGCGGGCCACCACCTCTTTACCGGTTCCGGATTCTCCCAGGATCAAAACCGTGGCATCCACGGGAGCGACCTGCTCGATGAGACGACGTACCAGAGTAATGGCTTTGCCGCGACCGCGCAGAGCCTTCATCAGGTATTTTTCACCCTGATTGTCCTCTTTGCGGCTGTGCTTTAGCTGCTTCATGGAGTTGAAGGATTGGCAAAAATGCAGAAGCGACACCAGATCGTCATAGAGCACTGCGCCTGATCCGGTATTATCCTCGCGCTTTAGCGATCCCATATAGTTTGCAAGGCTACACACGGCCTCATCGGGTGTATCCATGAATATAAACGGAACTGCGGCGTGTTTTTTTAACAGTTCCTCGAGGTTTACATTTAAGGAGCCGGCAAAGCAGGCGTCTACCTGGCTGTCATCAGCATCTAAAAAGGAAAGGCAGTCCTCAACCGATCCGCTTTGTACTGAGCAGCCTAAAAAGCTCAGTACGGTATCGAGGGTATTGCGGCGCTCCTGATCTTCCTCGAGTAACAAGACGTTCCCGGAAAATTGCATAATTACTCCGAATAAAAAACTTCCCTCCCATTTTAATCAAGGAAATGCAGGTAGGCAATTTTCTGACGCCGTCAAAAAACCGTTTTGCGCCATGATCGATTTTTTTTAAGGAAAAAGTCTTTTTTTCTTGGTTTTTTTTATCCGGATATTTGGCACGTGCTTTGCTTTTGTTATGTAAAAAGCTGGTTTAAAGTAAAAGCGCCGGAATTTGAATATGGATGATACAAGCCTGATTAGAAGCAGAGACGCAACCGATGTGGGATTGAAGGCGGACATACGCGGTATGTCCCGACTTAAATCCCTAGGCAGCGGCGATAAAAAGGCACAGGCTCAGGCCCTGAAGGCCGCAGCTGAGCAGTTTGAGCAGTTGCTTACTCAGTATTGGGTGGACGGTATGCGCGGATCCAACTCCTCGCTTGATCCCAATTCACCTCTGCACAGTAAGTACTCGCGCATGTTCGAGGATATGCTCTCGCAGGAGCAGGTGGGAATGACCTCAACTCGCAGCGGCAAAATCTCCAAAAGCTCGATAACCTACCTCATCGCCAAGCAGTTTTCCAAATCTTTGGGAGATGAGGGCAAGGAGCTTTTGAAGGAATTGACGGACGGATCCTCCGTGCGTCCCGAGAATTTTTCCTCCTCATATGCAAAACGCGATTATTCCTCCTATCTTGATCCTTCCTCCTGTGAGGCTCGCTTCGTCAAGGGATTGTCGAGCATTTACGGCGATCTGCCTAAGGACAGCCTCAAGAGCTTTGAATCTCAGGAGGATTTTGTCAACAAGCTTATGCCCTATGCTTTAAAGGCAGTCGAGGGGCAGGGCTTCAATCCTTTGGTGTTGGTGGCTCAGGCCGCGCTGGAAACGGGCTGGGGACGTCATGTTCCCTCTGGTAACAATTTCTACGGGATCAAGGCCGATGCCTCCTGGCGCGGAGATAAGCAGGATTTGAGCTCTCCCGAATTTGAGCAGGGATCCTTTGTTTCGCGCGTAAGCTCCTTCCGCTCCTATGCGGGCGTACTCGATTCCATGAAGGATTACATCGACTTTATTAAGGGCAATCCCAGATATGAAAGGGCCGTGGGGCGCAGCTTCGATACCGACGGATATTTCGATGAAATTGCCAGAGCCGGATATGCTACTGATCCCGCCTACGCCGACAAGCTTAAAAATATTTCAAGAAAAATTGCATTTATGGCATATAAATAGCATGTAAAAGTTCAAGCACAGGTTGATGGCATATATATGCCGCGTACGGGGAATAATCATGCTGGATTTATTACAAGTCGGAAAGTTCGGTGTTTTAAACTCACAAAAGCTTTTGGGCACCACTTCCAACAACATCAACAACGTCAACACCGTGGGTTATACCCGCAAGCAGACGCTGACCTACACGAACAGCATAGACTGGGGCGTGGGGAGCACCGATACCCGTCGCATTTACAACGAATACGTGCAACGTGAGCTTTATGCCGACATCGGCAATAAGAACTATTACGAGTCCTATAAGTCGGGTATGGATGCTACCGACGGCATGCTCTCCGATGACGAAATGTCCATTTCCACCGCCTTGACCGACTTCTTCAGCTCGCTGTCATCATCCGTGCAAAATCCGACTTCAACCTCCTCGCGCGAAAAGGTCTTGGGCGATCTCAAGGTTATTCAAAACCGTTTTAAAACCTTAAACGGTGAAATTCAGTCGCAGATCCAGAATGTCAACGCCAAGATCAACGATTCGATTGCAACCGTCAATTCTCTGACGTCCTCCATCGCCAATATCAACCGTCAGATCTTAGCCTCATCCGCAGATGAGGGACAATCAGGCGAACGCAATGAAATCTATCTGCAGATGCAGGATAAGCGCGATCTCTACATCAAGCAGCTCTCCGAGCTTGTAAATATCAATACCGTAACCCAATCCAACGGATCCATTTCGGTGTATATGTCGGGTAACGGTCAGTTGCTTGCCAATGACGTCACCTATGCGACTTTGGTCGGAAATACCGATCAATTCGATAACAATCGCCAGTTTTTGTCCTTAACCTTCAACAATCTTGCCGGCTCCGTTGCTGATCACACGGAGGTAAAACTTTCCGACGGGGATGTGGGCGGTAAGATCGGCGGTTATCTTGCCAGTTGCTCGGAAATACGTCAGACCATGCGCGATTTAGGACGCTTGAATATTGCTTTTTCCGATGCCTTAAATCAGCAAAACTGCGCCGGCTTTACTCTTGAAGGGCTTGCCGGCGGCAACATCTTCAATATCAGCGACGTGTATGCCGCCGTAGACAATAAGGCCACGACCCAGGGTTGTCAGATGCACTTTAGCGAGGGCTACGGCGACAATGTTACCGCCAAGGATTACCGCATCAGCTTCGACGGCGGCAACCTGCGTGTTTTCGAGGTGGATCTTTACGGCAACGAAACCGAGGTGGATGCCAACGAATATGCCGTGGGTGCCGATGTTAACGGCAATATGACCATCAACATGAGAGATAAGGCCGGCTTCGTGTTGACCTTCAATGCCTCCCGCAATGATCTTGAAAACGAGGAAAATAATTTTTATCTGCAGCCTACATTGAATGCAGGCTACAGCACCGAGATCAACATCAGCAAGCCCGAGGATTTGGCCTACGCCTCCGCCGTGCGTACCTCAACCACGCAGAACAACAATCTCGGCAATGCCGTGATCACCTTGGCCTCCATGTCAGCCGTAGGCAACAATATGGGTGTCAGAGTGGATCCTGCTACCAAGAAGCCTGTATTCAATGCCGATGCTCCCGTGCGCATAACGGTCGGTAACGACGGAAATTACAACATCTATAATCAGGCCGGAAAATTATTGGCAACGGCACCTGCCGACTGTAAGGGACAGGGGCTGTTTTCAAATGCCGTCGATCTCAACGGTAATGCCTTCAATGCCGGCGGATATCCAGGCTATGAGATCAATATTACGGGAACCGTCAAGCCCGGCGATACCTTTGAAATTGAGATCAATGAGGGCGGCATCGGCGACAATACTAACGGCAACATCATGTCGGCGCTGAAGGCTCAGAAGCTGGTCGGAACCACCGGCAATGCCAAGAGCACCTTTACCGAAAACTATGCTTCCCTGACCTCTCGCTTGGGCTCTGCCGTATATGTGGCCGATACCAATTTGGCGGCGGCCGATGCCAAGATGGAGCAGACCAACGAGCTTTATGAATCGGATGCCGGCGTGAATCTTGATGAGGAGGCTTCCAATCTCATTATGTATCAGCAGAGCTATCAGGCCTGTGCGAAGATCATCACTGCCTCTCAGACCGTTTTTGATGCTCTGATCGGTGCATTTTAGGAGGTATAAAGTATGCGCGTTTCAACTACCATGACCTATAACCGGAATCTGGCCTATTTACAAAAGGCCAATTCCCGTTTGGATACCTCTACCACCCGTTACAATACCGGTCTTAAATTTGAGAACGCCGGCGAGGATCCCTCGGGCATGGCCTCGAAGATCAAATATGATGCGGCCATCACCAACTACAAGCAGTTTGCTACCAATGCAGGACTTGCCGCCGATACCATGGCCGAGGAGGAAACGGCCTTGGAATCGATGTGGAATTCCCTCTCCAGTGCTCACACCCGTCTTATTCAGGCTGTGGACAGTACTAACGATACGACCTCTCTTGACGCCATTGCCGAGGATCTTCTACAAATACGCGATCAGCTCTTTGATCTGATGAATACTCAGAATGCCGAGGGTGAATATATTTTCTCAGGAGCCCAAAGCACGGTTTCCACCATGCGCAAAACCTCCGACGGACATTATTTCTGTCAGGCCGACGGTCAGGCGCGCGTGGTGCAGGTGGCTCCCTCGGTAAGCGTGCAGATCTCCGACAGCGGTCTTAACATATTTGAAAACTGCGATCTGGCCAAGACCATTTCCCTAACCGGAGATACCAACGGCTTATACGGCATGATCAACGATTACGGCGATTATGATGCGCTTTATGAGAAATACTATGATCCTACCGGAGCCGGTACCAATCAGCTTACATTGAACGTAAACGCCGACGATACCTTTTCCATTACGGCTCCCGACGGAGTTACCGTCTTGGCTCAGGGCGAAGTTGACGACGACGGTACTATTGAGGCCTTGGGTATGAAATTCTCCATCGGCGACGGCAAAACCGGTCAGAACCGTGCCGTTACCATCACTATGGATAAGCCTCAAAAGGGAAATATTTTAAATGAGCTTACCACTTACATCGACAGCCTGCGCGACGGTACGTTGTCCACCGATCAGCTTTCGGATGTAATGGCTCAGGCTCAGGTAAGCGTCAAAAATGCTATGAATCAGTATGACATGTATCGCGGTCGCGTGGGTTCCAGAGAAAATGAGGTTGAAAACGTAATCAATTCCGATACCTCCCTCAAAAATATCAAAACCACGGCCCGTGCGAATATCACGGAGGTGGATGCCTTTGAGGCAGCATCTGACATCGTCAAGGATCAGCAGGCTCTGCAGGTTGCGCGCTCGGTGTTTTCCTCCATCAACGGAACAAGTCTTTTCGATTATATTTAAAAAGCTGAGAACAGCTAAGGATGAGAAAAAATGATTAGTCAGGTAAATTCAGTAGCGGTAAATACTCAAATATTCGGTAATACTCAGCATGGAGACAAGGCTAAGCTGCAGGAGCAGGGAGTGAGCTCTGACGTATCCTCGGTGGTGTCTTTACAGGGCTCGAATATTCAGGGCTCAAGGGCTACGGGGAATAAGTTGGATGCAAGCGGTGCGGCATCGTTTGCCGCCGATATTGCCGCCATGCTCGGTGCCGGCGGCGGCTCGGTACAGGAGCATTTAAACGGCTTTGATGCGGCAAGATTGCTTGCCGATTAAGAAAAACCGTATCCGCAGTTTCTCTCCAAAAAAAATTAAAAAAAAACTAAAGACAGTCTCTTTTCCTCCGATAATGAGGAAAAGAGGCAATGTATAGAATATTGCTCAGGAGAGAATTTTATCAGCAGCCCTTTTAAAAAGGGTAAAGGTCGCTTCTATGCAACATGTGGATACGGTTAGTTCCGCCGTTACTATGCGCGGAGCAAAAACAGAAGATTTTATTGCAGATCGTGCCGTGAACCCTCAGCGTGATCAGACCGGCGTGGACAATAAGGACATAGCCTTAAGCGATGTTCAGGCTGTAAGTTCCTCGGCCGAATCATCTGAAAAGACGATGAAGCAGGGGGCTGAGCAGA
>UMFG01024247.1_pt1 | contig 19432 bp, 18 predicted proteins | sample 1964961 | NCBI WGS metagenome assembly UMFG01 (sample SAMEA4836041, study PRJEB28245) | human gut metagenome | biome: gut microbiome; material: fecal sample | place: Denmark | collected 2008
TATATCAAAGGTCAGTGACCTTTTGACACCCTAATCCTATGGCATAAAAAAACATCCTTTAGAATAATCTCTTGTAAAATTATTTTAAAGGATGTTTTTCTATTTGTCATTGTAGCTGTAGTATAATCTGTCTCTTGTACCTATTTCCAATAAAACTCCCGATAACTAAGGTAATAAGAACGCAGCCAAATGCTTCCTCCCATTCTGGAAAACCGATAATTTTCCTCTCTATTTCCACAAATCAAAGCATCGACTGGTACATGGAACAATGCACTCAGTGCATATAAATTGTCAATTGTGGGCAGATTTCTCCCTTCAAACCAGTGATAAATACTCTGAGGAGTTGCCAATTTCAAATATTCCTGCAGATTACGGACAGTCAAGCCCCTTCTCTGCATCATATTTTTCATATTCTGTCCAGTTTTATACATGTCAATATGAGGATATTGGTTTATGCCATCCCAACTCCCTTCTGCACCTTTTGGCATTTTCTAGACTCTAGTTTCTCTATAAAATTATATCAGAACTTTCCCTCTCTGTCATTATAGCTGTGCTATAAATTAAAACCTTGTAAATGAAATCTCTGCTTTCAAACCCTTCTTTGTTTCATCTCCTGTCGTAAACAGCTTCTTCCCACCGAAAGGCAATAACAAAAAAAGGCAGCCATTTTTAGCTTTCGCTGCCATTGACTACCTCAAAATAATCCTTATATTCTACTTCAATCGCATATTTCATCCGGGTCATACTAATGTAAAGATGGGCCTTTAATGCCTCCTCCAGCCCCTTTTCATCCTTCTTTTCCAAAAACTCCAGAAGCTGTTTGTGTTCCCGGATAATACGGGTAAAATCTGTTTCTGTAACAAAATCCAACATGCGGAATCTGGTATAATGCAGCTGCTGAGCCTGTATAAAATCCCACAGCTTCGTCTTGCCTATAGCACAAAACCACAAACCATGCATCTGGGCATCCATACTGTAAAACTGTTCCGGCTCAAATCCTGGCTCCTGAATCAAAAGCTCCTGGCACCGAATCTGATGACGTATTTCCTCATAAAGAAGAGGCGTCGCCACTTCCATAAAATCGCGCATCACCATCAGTTCAACTGCAACCCTCATATAAATCATCTGCCGGATATTATCCAGATTGAGAAGTGTCACATAAGTTCCCGAATACGGAATCGTATTCACAAACCCCTGCTCCTGCAGTCTCCGAAGAGCTTCCCGGACCGGAGTCCGGGAAACGTCAAACCGGCTGCAGATTTCATTTTCACTGATTGCCTGTCCAGGTTTCAGCTCTAAAGAAAGAATTTCCTGCTTCAGCATGTCGAATACATAGTCGCCGCGATTCTTATAACACTTTTCGCCCATGCGTCTTCCTCCTTTTGCTATCCTGCAGGCTCAGCTTGCGGATCTGCCTGCGAAATCGATTTATAAAATCAGATTAGGACGGCTGCTTTCCAATATAAGCCTGAATACCGCCATCTACGTACAGAATCTGTCCGTTTACAAAGTTAGAAGCGTCAGATGCCAGGAATACTGCCGGTCCGCCCAGATCCTCTGCCTCGCCCCAGCGGCCAGCCGGAGTCTTGCTTACGATAAACTGGTCAAACGGATGTCTGGAACCATCAGCCTGCTTCTCACGCAGCGGAGCTGTCTGAGGAGTAGCAATGTAGCCAGGTCCAATACCGTTACACTGAATGTTGTGCTCGCCGTACTCAGAACAGATATTTCTGGTCAGCATCTTTAAGCCGCCCTTTGCTGCTGCATAAGCAGATACGGTCTCACGACCAAACTCAGACATCATAGAGCAGATGTTGATAATCTTGCCGTGGCCCTTCTTAATCATAGACGGGATAACAGCCTTAGATACGATAAACGGAGCATTTAAGTCTACATCAATAACCTGACGGAAATCCTTTGCAGACATTTCAATCATCGGGATTCTCTTGATGATACCTGCATTATTTACCAGAATATCAACCACGCCAACCTCGTTTTCGATCTGAGCAACCATTGCATTTACAGCATCCTCGTTGGTAACGTCACATACATAGCCATGAGCTTTAATACCAATCTCAGCATAGGCAGCAACACCTTTGTCCACCAGCTCCTGCTTAATATCATTAAAAACGATAGTTGCTCCAGCACCTGCCATAGCTTTTGCAATAGCAAAGCCAATGCCGTAAGAAGCGCCGGTAATCAGGGCAACTTTGCCTTCCAGGGAATAATTGTTGATGTAATCCATAATTCATTCTCCTTCTCTCTCTTTTATTTGTATACAGTTCTTTAACTTGTATACACTTGACTTGTATGTATACAATATCACATCTCATCCAATCTTTCAATATACAGTTTATACAAATTATATCTTTTGTTTTTGTACATATCATCGACAATTTGGCACGATGGGCGTAAAAGATACCGCGCAAAAAGAAAGAGCCTCTATCTATAGCCTCCTACGACTATCATATAAAGACTCTTTCCTGGCATTTTCTTTCAGTCTTTCACATCTTTTCAACTCAAATTATATTATCTTTTCCTTTATCTCTCATCTAAGATAATTTATATTTTTTAATATAATCTATCATTTTATATTCTCATTTCTTTGAATATTTCCTATCTCTGATATCTTATATTTACTACCTAATATTTCCTATCTTTTGATTCCTGATAAATTTTGATATTTACTTTTGATTGAAATTCTGTTCCAAACCTATTCAAGTTGAGGTAACTGCCAAACCCTTTTGTTACTTTTCAGCTCCACAAACATCTGCGTCTTGAATCAAATGTCTGTTTCTCTGCTTTTGTTTGGATAAGAAGTTCTTATCTTTATGGTTATATAATATCACTACTTTTCCATTTTGTCAACACATTTTTCAATTTATTTTCAATAAAAACATTAATAATATTTTATATTTGTATCTATTCTTTATATTTTCTGATATATTTAGTTTTTTTATTTATTATTCTAAATTATACTTAAGAATCTGTTTTTCCACTTCTTGCCTGCGGCTTATCAAATGCCGGATTAAAGGCATAAAAATTACGGCTGCTCAAACGATCCTGAACGTCTCTTAAAACTTCACCGAACCGCTGAAAATGGATAATTTCTCTCTCTCTCAAAAAGCGAATCGGATCGCATACCTCCGGATCCTTTACCACCCGAAGGATATTATCATAGGTCGACCGGGCTTTCTGTTCCGCAGCAAGATCCTCGAAAAGATCTGTAATCGGATCTCCCTTAGACTGAAACTCACAGGCATTCAGGGGAATTCCTCCTGCTGCCTGCGGCCAGACTCCCGTTGTATGATCAATATAATACGGGCCAAATCCAGAATCCTCAATTTCCTGAGGTGTCAGATTTCTCGTCAGCTGATGCACAATTGCTCCAATAATCTCAAAATGCCCCAGCTCTTCTGTTCCCACATCATTCAGAACCGCCTTTCCCTTTTCATAGGGCATTGCATATCTCTGGCTCAAATATCGAAGAGCTGCCGCTGCCTCACCATCCGGGCCGCCATACTGGCTTATAATAAACTGTGCCATCTTGGGATTTGTCTGGCTGATATTCACCGGATATTGAAGCCTTTTCTCATATCTCCACATCAGGCATTCCCTCCTTCCCACGGCCACGGACTTTTGATCCAGCTCCAATTATCCGATGATACCTGATCAATCATCAGGGGGCCATACGCCTGCTCATACGCACAAACAGCTTCTTTATTTAACTGTTTCACATAATAATAGTAATTCATAGCCTCCTGATCCGTTGGATGAGTATCCAGATAAAGAAGAATTTCATCCAGAGCAAAGCCCGTTTCATAGACATTCTTCATTAATTGATTTTTACATCCACACATCATCCGCGGCACCTCCCCATTATAAACGGTAAATCTAATTCCGGAAAAATTGTGCCTCTCTCCAGTCCCTGGCTAAGGGTATAGGTCTGTGTCCATCTCTGCATTGGAACATAAGCCATGGCTAAAGGCATTTCGGAAAGGGCGTTTCCTCCCGGCGGTCTCATTACAGGCGGGAAAACTCCCGTTCCGGCATTCTGACCAGGCGCACAGTTCTGACATGGCATGTTGTTCTGGCATAGCATATTATTCTGACATGGTGTATTGCTCTGGCATGGCATCATATTCTGAACAGGCTTTCTATTTTGACACATGCACCCATCCTGACACGGTTTTATTCCCTGTCCCTGATTTGGTGTGACCGGCTGAATCGGATTCGTTGGACGAATTGGTTTGCCTCCGCAGCCGCATCCCGCACTCATACACGGTGATATCTGTGGGCGGCTGGTACAGGCATTCTGCTGATGATTGCTGCAATCCATAAGCAAGCTTTTCTCCTTTCGGAAGATTCTGATAGTATCATATGAATCTGATTTCTCACTGGTGAAAGCTATCAGACCGTTTTCTCTCATAAGACGCTCTTTCCTATAGGGAAGAAGCTCGCTCGCGAGCTTCTCCGCCTGCGGCGAGTCGTCTCATCAGCCCAATTCTCTTCCAACCCATGGCGATCCTCGCGGAACGTTTTTATATCATAGGACGCACTTTCCTATGACATAAAACAGGCTGTCACCCCTGTCTTACTGTCCACATACCATATACTATCACAACAAAACAAGGAGATTTTTAATATGTGTAGATGTAATTTATGTAATTGCTTTAGAAACTGTTTTTGTACTTCTGATTGGAACTGCTGCAGATGCAGATGCAATAATAACTGCAGCTGCAATAATAACTCCGGATGCAATAACAGCTCCGGCAATACCAGCCATTCTGGCTGCAACTGCGGATGTGGCTGCGGTTCCTCTTCCAATAATAACAATAACAACTCCTGTGGCTGCGGCTCCTCCAATAACGGGTGTGATTGTAACTGCGGAAATGGCTGCGGCAGCGGCTCTTCTTCCAATAACAACCGCCAGGCCTATCAGTCCGGCTACCGAATCGGTTTCCGGGATGGAAACCATGTTGGTTACCGGGATGGTTTCCAGTCAGCAGTAGAAAATAATATCGGTATTGCTCCCTTCCACATCCCCGATACCTTTGATTCCAACAATTCTTCCTGCGGCTGCAATAACTGTCAATAAATAATTCAGGGACAAAGATGGCACATTCCATCTTTGTCCCTTTTTGTCGTCTCTGCCAAAAAACAGGTTCCATTCACACCTGCTCTATTTGTTCTGTTTCTTTTTTGCCATTCGGCGCCACAATGAAGGAAGACTGGGGCTTTTCTCCTGCCGTTCCCTTTCCATAATAATATTTGATAATATCTTTTCTTGTGATAATTCCGATAAACATTTTTCGATCATCCACTACCGGAACAAAATTCTGATTCAAAGCCCGATCAATCATATCTTCCATATTGGACTTTACAAAAACCGGAAGATAATCCATCCTGCGCTTCAGTGTGCTGACAGAAATTCCTTCTGCCTCCTTCAAGTTCAGATTGTACTGATTCTTAATTCCCCAGAGCATATCTCCTTCTGTAATCGTTCCCACGTACCTTCCGTCCCTGGTCAACAGCGGAACTGCTGAAAATTTATGATATTCCATTTTTTCCAAAGCCTGCCGGATAGAATCATCTTCATATATGTATGCAATTTCACTTTTGGGAGTTATAAAAAACAATATGTTCATAATGAGTTTTTTTCACGCTCCTTATATTTGATTTTTGTTCATTATAACATGGGATTCAGAACATACTGTGAACAAATTCTTAAAATAGCATAAATATTCAAACCGCTTGTTTTTCCTGTATGAAAATACACATTTCTGGAATATCATGCAGAAAGACGCGATAAAAGGAACCGGAAAAAAGCCCTGTTTTCTGCTTTTCCCGGTTCCCTTTTTCTAAATCTGTTTTCTGTGCTTTTTGCTCTTATTTCCTGCTTTTGTCTCCGAATTCTGTCCTCTGAAGCTCTCCTGCAGATGCTTTTTTCTAAAAATTTCCAAATACTCTCCTGCAATAGCCTTTATCTATTCCAGATAATCCAGCGGATCCACAGGACTGTCTTTGTGAAGCATTTCCAGATAAAGATTGCTGCCTTCCACAGTATAATATTTGGTCGGCTCCGCTACATATCCTATAAGCTGGCCCTTTTCCAGATATTCGCCCTCAACTGCAGCCACCTCCTTCAGCTGACCGCAGATCACAGAATACTCATTTCCCAGATCCAGTGTCAGGTAGGTTCCGATTTCTTCGCTGTTTCCCACAGAAACCACACGGGCATTGGCCGGAGCATAAACCGGCTCACTGATATCCCCCTGAATCACCATGCCTGGATTGCACTTGTACTGATCCAGGGTTGGAAAATAAATCGTAGAATCCATACTGTAATTCAGCACTACATTCCCTCTCACCGGCCAGGACAGGCTGCTGGTATCCGAAAAATTCAGAGCCAGGGCTTCCACATTTCCCAGCCCGGTTCCGGCCTCCTGCACATTTTCCTCCTCAGGCTTCCAGGCTTCCTCTTTTGTTCTTTCTGCTGTCACAGTATCCAGGTTATTTTCTGCCAGCTGCTCTGCCGCAATTTCGGTCTCCTCTGCCAAAGCCGGATTTCTTTCCGGAAGCTCTGCTTCCTGAATCTGTTCCCCTGGCTGCTGGGCAATAAAATCTCCCTGCTCCTGCATATCCACATAGGGATTCTGCTCCTGACCGCTTCCTCTCTGAGTTGTAACAACACCTGCTGCGGCTACGATAGTCAGCAGGCCCAGCACCAACATGACAAGGAACAGTTTGTCCTTGAACATTTGATTCCATTTCTCTTTCACCGTTTATCACCTCGGTACTATTTTTACCAAAGTGCTCCCACTTATTCAGTCACCAGAGAAATATTTTTATAATAATAATGCAGAATGTCCTGATAATCCCATCCTTCTGCCGCCATATGAGCAGCTCCGGTCTGGCTGAGACCGTATCCATGCCCAATTCCCCGCACCACCGCCTGAATCCCGCTTTCTGTGCCATTAAAATAAAAACAGGAAGAAGGCAGTCCCAGAGTATACTGGATTTCTTCTCCCTTATAAATTCCAGATCCTATTTTCATTTCTGTCAGATATCCAGCCTCATCCTTTTCAACAGTCTGAATCTGTTCCGGAACCTGATCTGCCCTGACAGGTGCTGCCCCTGGAATCTGGCTGATTTTCTGTGCAAAGGTTTCTCTGCTCCAGGAAAATACCTGCTGGTAGTTCTCAGCTTCCACATCCCACCTGCTTTCCACCGAAACAAGATAAGGATACTCTTCAGAGCCGTTTCTCGTCCGGCCAGAGCTGATCCTGTGAAACAGAGGAAGCACATACTGATCCTCGCATCGCATCACTACTCCTTTCGTTTCCCCTGCTGCCCTCTTACACTGAATCAGCTTTTCTGCCAGCCGTTCCTTTTCCCCAAGCGTTAAAAACCTGTTCTCACTCCCATTTGCCTGTCCGATATAATCCAGATCCAGTTCTTCTTCCTGGATCTCCTGTCTTCCATCCATCAAACGACAGATATAGGTTCTGGCAATGACTGTCTGACATTTTAATGCTTCCCACTCATACTCCTCCGGAATCTGGCACGCAACCACTCCAGGAAGATAATCCTCCAGATTCATATAGGTCTGAATTCCATCCCGTTCTATCAGAATTCTGCGGGAAATACTGCCTGCACTGATTTCTGCATCCTCTTCTTCCGCTTCACTCTCCCTGGTTTCTCCTTCCTTCTCATCCAGAGACGGCAAAGTATCCTCTTCCTTCTCTATTCTGTTCTCGCTTCCCCATACAGCCTGTCCCGTTCCCTTCATACATATCAGTGCCAGCAGCCAGGGCAGCAGCAGCATGAAAATTCCCCAAAGCATCCATTTTTTCATAAAAAATCCCTCCCGACTATTATCAGTCTATGGAGGGATTTTCTCTTTATTCCTTAAAAATGTCTGTTTTCTGCAGTTTTCCCAAAAGAATCAGCTGGAAGCTGCCATTCTTTCTGAACCAGGGGAATCAAACCTACAGTTCTACCTGAACCTTTTCCAGATGCCAGATATCCTTTACATACTCTTCAATGGTACGGTCAGAGCTGAATTTACCGCTGCAGGCAGTATTCAGAATCGCTGCCTTAGCCCACCATTTTTCATCCCGGTATGCTGCATCTACCTTCTTCTGAGCCTCTGCATACATGCGGAAATCCTTCAGAATGAAGTAGGTATCTGCCCGGTCACTGCTGCGGGTGTTCAGCAGAGAATCATAAATATCACGGAACATCTCCGGATTCTGCGGAGAATAATATCCATTGATCAGCTGCATCAGCACACGGCGGATATCCTGATCGTTGTTGAAGATCTCCATGGGATTGTAGCTGCGATCATGCTCCATGCGGATGATATCGTCGGAAGAAGTACCGAAGATAAAGGCATTCTCCTGTCCAACTTCTTCCACAATCTCTACATTCGCTCCATCCATGGTTCCAATGGTCAGGGCGCCGTTTAACATGAATTTCATGTTTCCGGTACCGGATGCCTCTTTACTTGCAGTGGAAATCTGCTCGCTGACATCTGCTGCCGCAAAGATAATCTCTGCGTTAGATACCCGGTAATCTTCAATAAATACAACTTTGAGCTTTCCGTTAATGGACTTGTCGTTGTTGATTACATCTGCCACAGAGTTAATCAGCTTAATGGTCAGTTTCGCACGCTTGTAGCCTGCTGCTGCCTTTGCACCAAAGATAAAGGTTCTGGGAACCATATCCATGTTGGGGTTATCCTTCAGCTGATTGTACAGATACATAACATGAAGGATATTCATCAGCTGTCTCTTATACTCATGGAGACGTTTTACCTGTACATCAAAGATAGAACGGGGATCCACATCAATACCGTTGTGTTCTTTGATATATTTTGCCAGACGAATCTTGTTCTGGTATTTGATGTTCATAAACTCATGCTGGCACTTCTCATCATCTGCGTAAAGCTTCAGCTTGTTAATGGCAGACAGATTGGTAATCCACTCATTTCCCACTTTGCTGGTTACCCAGTCAGCCAGAAGCGGATTGCCGTGCAGCAGGAATCTTCTCTGAGTAATACCGTTGGTCTTGTTGTTGAATTTCTCCGGCATCATCTCATAGAAATCTCTCAGCTCCTGATGCTTCAGAATTTCTGTATGAAGCTGTGCTACGCCGTTTACAGAGAAGCTTCCGGCAATAGCCATATGTGCCATACGAACCTGACCGTCATAAATGACTGCCATTTTGGCAATCTTATCCTGACGTCCCGGATATGCCTGCTGAATCTGAATCACAAAGCGGCGGTTAATCTCCTCCACAATCTGATAAATACGGGGAAGCAGTCTGGAAAACAGCTCGATCGGCCATTTTTCCAGAGCCTCTGCCATAATCGTATGGTTTGTGTAGGCACAGGTCTTAGTTGTAACATCCCAGGCCTCTTCCCAGGTAAGACCATAATCATCCAGCAGAATACGCATCAGCTCTGCAACTGCTACAGTCGGATGAGTATCATTTAACTGGAATACGTTTTTCTCATAGAACTTACGTACATCATCATGATTCTCCATGTACTTCAGCACAGCTCTCTGCACACTGGCAGAAATGAAGAAATACTGCTGACGCAGACGAAGCTCCTTACCGGCAATATGGTTATCGTTAGGATAAAGAACCTCACAGATATTCTTAGCCAGGTTTTCCTCTTCTACTGCCTTCTGATAGTCACCACGGTCGAATGCATCCAGGCGGAAGGTATTGACCGGCTGAGCATCCCAGATACGAAGGGTGTTGACCACGTTATTGCCGTAGCCTACAACCGGAAGGTCATAGGGAACTGCCATAACAGACTGATATCCCTCCTGAACAAATTTTTCTCTGCCGTTTTCCCAGACAGTCTTTACATATCCGCCGAATTTAACTTCTGTAGCGTACTCAGCACGGCGTACTTCAAAGGGGTTGCCGTCCTTTAACCACTCATCCGGAACCTCCACCTGGTATCCGTTCTCAATTTTCTGCTTGAACATACCATAGCGGTAACGGATTCCGCAGCCATATGCCGGATATCCCAGTGTGGCAAGAGAGTCCAAAAAGCATGCTGCCAGACGGCCCAGACCGCCGTTTCCAAGAGCTGCATCCGGCTCCTGATCCTCAATCAGATTCAGATCAAAGCCCAGCTCATCCAGAGCCTGCTTAATCTCATCCTTTGCCATAATATTGATAATGTTATTGCCCAGGGCACGGCCCATTAAAAATTCCATGGACAGGTAATACAGGGTCTTAACATCCTGCTTTTCATACTCCTTGTGCGTTGCAATCCACTCATCAATAATAACATCCTTTACTGCGTAGGCCACAGCCTGAAAAACCTGATTCGGTGTTGCCTCATCAATCGTTTTTCTGAACTGGCTCTTTACGTTATAAATGACGTTCTTTTTAAATGTTTCCTTGTCAAACCCCTTATTTACACTGCTTATCATACTTCTACTCTTCCTCCTGCTCTGTTGCTTAATTCGCTGCAATTTTTTCTACACCCAGAATACCGGTTTCCCCGTTGATGTTCCACTCCTTTGTATATCCACCCATTTCACCGGTGCGAATATCATCCGCCAATACCTCGCTGCGAATGGTATCTGCATATCTGGTTAAGATGTCTGCAATTTTATCATTATTCTGCTGATATACGCAGATATGATCCATAACCTCAAATCCAGCTTCCTTACGCATGGTCTGGATTTTGCTTACCAGCTCTCTGACAAAGCCTTCCTCCAGAAGCTCCGGAGTCAGTCTGGTATCAAGAGCAACGGTCACTGCATTGTCGCTTTCTGATACATAGCCTTCTGTCTGTGCCATATCAATCAGAAGATCCTCTTCTGTCAGCACTACCAGCTCTGCACCAAAATCGAATTTCAAAGCGCCTTCTGCCTTTAAGGTATCCATTGCCGCATTGCCGTCGATCTCCGCTAAAGCCTTGCGGATATTGCCCAGCTGCTTTCCGTATTTGGGACCTACGGTCTTTAACTGAGGCTTAAAGCTGTAGGAGGTAAAGTTTCTTACATCCTCTACAAATTCCACAGACTTCACATTCAGCTCATCCTCAATAATCTCCACATAGAAATCAGACAGCTCGTGATCTGCTTTTACATACATTTTGCCGATAGGCTGACGGTTTTTGATGTTTGCAGTATTTCTGGCAGCACGTCCCAGAACAACAACCTTCAGAACCTCATCCATATCTGCTTCCAGCTGCTTGTCAATGTGCATTTCATCCACAGACGGGAACTCGCACAGATGGATGCTTTCCGGAGCATTTTTGTCAATGCTGCGAACCAGGTTCTGGTAAATGTCCTCTGTCATAAACGGAATCATGGGAGAAGCGGCCTTTGCCACATTAACCAGAGCCGTGTACAGAGTCATATAAGCATTGATCTTGTCCTGCTCCATGCCCTTTGCCCAGAAACGTTCTCTGCTGCGTCTTACATACCAGTTACTCATATCATCTACGAATTCCTGCAGCACTCTTGCAGCCTCCGGAATCCGGTAATTGTTCAGATTATCATCCACATCACGGATCATGGAATTCATCTTGGACAGCAGCCATTTATCCATAACAGGAAGCTTATCGTAATCCAGGGTATACTTGGTTGCATCAAAATTGTCAATGTTCGCATACAGTACAAAGAATACATAGGTGTTCCACAGGGTTCCCATAAACTTTCTCTGTCCCTCCTGAACCGCCTTGCCATGGAAACGGTTGGGCAGCCAGGGAGCGCTGTTGATATAGAAATACCAGCGGATAGCATCTGCTCCGTAGGTTTCCAGAGCATCAAACGGATCTACGGCATTTCCTTTGGACTTACTCATCTTCTGTCCGTTTTCATCCTGTACATGACCCAGAACAATAACATTCCGATAAGGAGCCTTGTTAAAAATCAGGGTAGAAATCGCTAACAGAGAGTAGAACCAGCCTCTGGTCTGATCCACTGCCTCGGAAATAAAGTCTGCCGGGAACTGCTGCTCAAACAGTTCTTTGTTTTCAAAAGGATAGTGATGCTGTGCAAAGGGCATTGCTCCAGAGTCAAACCAGCAGTCAATAACCTCCGGCACACGCTTCATCTGCTTTCCGCATTTCGGACAGCGAATGGTCACTGCATCAATAAATGGACGGTGCAGCTCAATATCCTCCGGACAGTTGTCGGACATGGATTTTAATTCCTCGATGCTTCCGATGGAATGCTGATGACCGCACTCACACTCCCAGATATTTAAAGGAGTTCCCCAGTAACGGTTCCGGCTGATGCCCCAGTCCTGAACATTCTCCAGCCAGTCGCCGAAACGGCCCTTGCCGATACTCTCCGGAATCCAGTTAATGGTATTGTTGTTGCGGATCAGATCCTCCTTCACCGCTGTCATTTTAATGAACCAGGACTCCCGGGCATAGTAAATCAGCGGAGTATCGCAGCGCCAGCAGTGAGGATAGCTGTGCTCAAAATTGGGAGCTGCAAATAACAGGCCTCTCTCGTCCAGATCCTTTAATACCATAGGATCTGCCTTCTTAACAAATACGCCAGGCCATAAAGTTTCCTTTGTCATCTCGCCCTTTGCATCAACCATCTGTACAAAGGGAAGATCGTATTTTCTTCCAACCTTGGAGTCGTCCTCACCAAAGGCAGGAGCAATATGAACCACACCGGTACCATCGGTCAGGGTAACATAGCCGTCACATACCACATAATGCGCCTTTTTATGCTGCTTCTCTGCAGCATCTGCAGCACACTGATACAAAGGCTCGTATTCCTTGTATTCCAGATCTGTTCCCTTGTAACGCTCCAGAACCTCGTAGGAATCCTCTCCCAGGACCGTATCACACAGAGCAGCAGCCAGGTAATAAACCTGTCCGTCCTCTTTCATCTTAACCTTTACATATTCCTCGTCCGGATTCACGCAGAGAGCTACGTTAGACGGCAGAGTCCACGGAGTTGTTGTCCAGGCCAGAATGCTGGCATCCTCACCCTTTACCCGGAAACGGGCAATCGCAGAGCGCTCCTTTACATCCTTATAGCCCTGTGCCACCTCGTGAGAGGACAGGGGGGTTCCGCACCGGGGGCAGTAGGGAACAATCTTAAAGCCCTTATAGAGCAATCCCTTCTCCCAAATCTGCTTCAGTGCCCACCACTCAGACTCAATAAAGCTGTTGTGATAAGTAACATAGGGATTATCCATATCTGCCCAGAAACCAACGGTTCCGGAAAAATCCTCCCACATGCCTTTATACTTCCACACGCTCTCCTTACAGTGTCCGATAAACGGCTCCAGACCATACTGCTCAATCTGCTCCTTGCCGTCTAAGCCCAGCATTTTTTCCACTTCCAGTTCAACCGGAAGACCGTGGGTATCCCAGCCTGCTTTACGGGGAACCATATAACCCTTCATGGTGCGATAACGGGGAATCATGTCCTTGATAACCCGCGTCAGCACATGACCAATATGGGGCTTACCGTTTGCGGTAGGCGGCCCGTCATAGAACGTATAAGTCGGCCCCTCTTTTCTGGAGTCCATACTCTTCTGGAAAATATGATTATCATTCCAGAATTTTTCAATTTTCTTTTCACGCTCTACAAAGTTAAGATTTGTAGGTACTTTCTCGTACATGGCTTTCTTCATCCTCCATTCTTATTCTGCGTGAAGTCCAGTGGCAGCTGCAAATAACAGGAAATCCCACGGAAAGGATTATCCTATGAAAGAAAAAGGCCTTTTTCCTGCAACAGGAAAAAAGCCTTCAATGTCTCTATCTACCACCTATTACTGCATACAACTATATGAGTTCCCGATAACGGTGGAAATCCGGCACGGCCTACTGTCTGTTCAGCCTGCAACTCAGGAGTGATTTTCGACTGCCGATGTACTGGCTTCAGGCTCTCACCATCCCCGAATCGCTTTTGCTTTCCTCTCGGCGCTACTGTCTCCATCTGCGTTTTTTCTTTATGAATACTCCTTTCTATTATATTATTCCCCCTGGTTATTGTCAAGGTTTCCCTTGTTTGTTATTTTTTTATCAATTACATTGTCTTTTTTTGTCTTTGGTGGTATACTGCAAAAAAAGCATTTTACCTGTATTTTACACCCACAAAATCGGATGTTTCTTCTATAGAAAGCGGACATCCGGGAGAAGGAGAACACCTATGAGTGAACGTAATCTTACTCTGCTGACAGATCTCTATGAGCTGACTATGATGCAGGGATATTTTAAGGAAAAGGATGCCAATGAAACCGTCATTTTCGATGCATTTTACCGCAGCAACCCTGTAGGGAGCGGCTACTCTATCTGTGCCGGCCTGCAGCAGGTCATCGAATATATTGAAAATCTGCATTTTGAACAGGATGATATCGACTACCTTCGCAGCACAGGACTGTTTGAAGAGGATTTTCTGGAATATCTGAAAAATTTCCATTTTTCCGGCGATATTTATGCTGTTCCGGAAGGCACAGTTGTATTTCCCCGTGAGCCCCTTGTCAAAGTCATTGCGCCGATTATGGAGGCTCAGCTGATTGAAACCGCCCTTCTTAATATTATCAACCACCAGTCTCTGATTGCCACCAAGGCAGCGCGGGTGGTATATGCAGCCAAGGGTGACGGGGTTATGGAATTCGGACTTCGCCGCGCCCAGGGACCTGACGCAGGTATTTACGGCGCCAGAGCCGCTATGATTGCCGGCTGCATCGGCACCTCCAATGTCCTCTGCGGAAAAATGTTCCATGTGCCTGTCAAGGGAACCCATGCCCACAGCTGGATTATGAGTTTTCCGGACGAGCTGACTGCATTCCGAACCTATGCAAAGCTCTATCCCACTGCCTGCATTCTTCTGGTAGACACCTATGACACCTTAAATTCCGGCGTTCCCCATGCCATTCAGGTATTTAAAGAAATGCGGGAAGCAGGAATTCCCCTGACCTTCTACGGAATCCGTCTGGACAGCGGCGACCTGGCTTATCTGTCCAAGCAGGCAAAGAAAATGCTGGATGAGGCAGGCTTTTCGGATGCTGTCATTTCAGCCTCCAATGATCTGGATGAAACCCTGATCAATTCCCTGAAAATGCAGGGAGCCGCCATTAACTCCTGGGGTGTCGGCACCAACCTGATTACCTCAAAGGACTGCCCGTCCTTCGGCGGTGTTTATAAACTGGCTGCTATTTTGGATAAGAATACCGGAAAATTCATTCCGAAAATCAAGCTTTCAGAAAATGCGGAAAAGATCACCAACCCTGGAAATAAAACCATCCGCCGGATTTACGATAAGGAAAACGGAAAGATCATTGCTGATCTCATCTGTCTGGTTGATGAAGTATACGACCCTGCCCGCTCTCTGCTGCTGTTTGATCCCATTGAGACCTGGAAAAAGACTCACCTGGCGCCTGGCAGCTATACCATGAGAGAGCTGATGATTCCTGTCTTCCAAAACGGAAAACGTGTTTACGACTCTCCTGAGGTTATGGATATTCAAAAATACTGTAAACAGGAGATGGCTACCCTCTGGGAGGAATCCCTTCGTCTGGAATTCCCGCACCGGGTTCATGTGGATCTGTCAAATGAGCTGTGGCACATGAAAAATCAGCTTCTTGACAGCTACCATTATAATCGTTAACCTTTTATTTTCTTATTACTGACAGAAATTATGGAATTTTATCATCAATCGCAGTGGATTCTTTTATTTTTCCTGTACAGCGCTGCCGGATGGCTGTGGGAATGCTTTTATGTGTCAGTGAGGACCCGCCGGCTGGTTAACCGGGGCTTTCTTCACGGTCCCTGGCTTCCCATCTATGGCTCCGGAGCCCTGCTTGTCCTTTTTCTTACTCTTCCTGTAAGGGAAAATCCTGCCCTTGTGTTTTTTCTGGGCATGTCAGGCGCCACCCTTCTGGAATATGGAACCGGAGCTTTTATGGAACATCTCTTTCAGGTGAGGTACTGGGATTACAGCAGGGATCCTCTGAATATAAACGGCTATATCTGCCTTCCCGTTTCCCTGGCCTGGGGATCTTTCTCCCTAGGGCTGATCTATGTACTCCATCCTCCGGCAGAGCGCTTTGTACTGCAGATTCCTCTTCCGGTATCAGATGGAATCAGCCTGTGCCTGTCTGTTTTATTCACTGTCGATGTCACCCGCTCCGTTCAGACTGCTCTGGATCTGCGCGCTGTCATGGAAAATCTGACTTCCAGCAATCAACGAATTGCCGGTATTCAGGAGCATTTGAAACTGCTTACTGAACAGCTTGGCGAAAGGCAGGAACTTCTTCGCCAGCGTCTTGCACAGCTGGAGCATTCAGCCGTACTGAGCCGGGAACTGCATCCGGAAGCCTTAGAACTGCTTCACAATAAAAAATCACAGCTTCTCTCCTCTCTTTCAGAGAAAACCTCAACTGTTCTGGAATTTGTCCATCAGGAGCTGTCACAGGTATCTGTTGCTTCAGACAGAAGCCGATTAGAGCATGTAAAAGATCATTTGTTAAGTATTCAGAAAACTATTCACTTTCTGGAAATCGATCTCGCCTCCCGGCGAAATCGGGAATGGGAACGTATTTTCCAGCTTTTGGATCGAAATCCCTCCGCGGCCTCTATCAGACACCGGGAAGCCCTTGAGGAACTGCTTTCTGTTCGAAGAAGCAAAAAAACTGATAAGAAGAAATAGGTCACTGCACTGCAGCGGCCTTTTTGTTCATTTCTTATTCACAAAACCGTTACAAACATTCCACAGTTTTGCTAAACTTCTTTCATATTTTTTCACTATACTTTATATCATCAGATAACGCATTGCTGCATTGCTGATTACAGTTAGATAATTTTTTTTCATAATCGCCGGCGGTTTTGGATGCCGCCGGCTCCTCCCTTTTTACTATCTTTCCTATATTTTCTACGTTTTTTACCTTAATTTCCCTAAAATTAGTCAAAACAGAGAAAAAGCATCCGGTTTTTTATAAAAGTTTTTTTACAAAAAGACTGTCGATTTTCCCTCTTTTATGTTACAATTTATACATGAGTTTTAAATATTAATAGGGGGATTTTTTATTATGGCAAAAGAAATGATTGCTATGCTTCTTGCCGGCGGACAGGGCTCCCGATTATATGCTCTGACCCAGAAGCTTGCAAAACCTGCAGTTCCTTTTGGCGGTAAATACCGCATTATTGACTTTCCACTTTCAAACTGTGTGAATTCCGGCATTGATACAGTAGGTATTCTGACCCAGTATCAGCCGCTCGTATTAAACGAATATATTGGAAATGGACAGCCCTGGGATCTGGATCGTCTTTACGGCGGTGTACATGTACTCCCGCCATATCAGAAGGCTTCCGGCTCTGACTGGTACAAAGGCACTGCAAATGCGATTTATCAGAACATTTCTTTCATTGAACGGTACAATCCGGAGTATGTTATTATTCTTTCCGGCGACCAGATCTGCAAGCAGGACTACAGTGATTTTCTCCGCTTCCACAAAGAGAAAAATGCAGAGTTCTCTGTTGCTGTTATGGAGGTTCCGTGGGAAGAGGCATCCCGCTTCGGCCTGATGGTTGCTGATGAAAACGACAAGATTACTGAATTCCAGGAAAAGCCCAAGAATCCAAAATCCAATCTGGCATCTATGGGTATCTATATTTTCAACTGGGATATTCTGAGAAAGTACCTGATTGAGGATGAGGCTGATCCGAATTCCGAAAATGATTTCGGCAACAACATCATTCCCAATCTGTTAAAGGACGGGCGGAATATGTACGCCTACCACTTTGATGGCTACTGGAAGGATGTAGGAACCATCCCCTCCCTCTGGGAAGCCAATATGGAAGTACTGGATCCGGAACACAGCGGTATCAACCTGTTTGACACTGACTGGAAGATTTACAGCCGCAACAGCGGTATGACCGGACACAAGATCAGTGCTGACGCTGTAGTAGAGAATTCCTTAATCACAGATGGCTGCCGTATTGACGGAGATGTCAAGCACTCCATTCTTTCCTCCGGCGTTAGAGTAGAGGCAGGAGCTGTGGTAGAAGACGCTGTGATTATGAGCGGAACAACCATTAAGGCAGGCGCTGTTGTAAAGCACTGCATCATTGCTGAAAACGTTGTGATTGGTGAAAATGCCGTTGTAGGTGCTATGCCTGCAGATGGTGAAAAGGGTGTTGCCACAGTTGGCTCCGGCGTTGAAATCGGCGCAGGCGCTAAAATCGGCCCCAATGCAATGATCAATAATAATGTAAAAGGCGGTGAAGAACAATGGTAAATTCCAATGCAAATGCCCTGGGCATCCTTTTTCCAAACAGTTATGACTCTCTTGTACCCGAGCTGGTAGGAGAACGCCTGATGGCTTCCATTCCTTTTGCCAGCCGTTACCGCCTGGTAGATTTTATTCTCTCCAGTATGGTAAACTGCGGAATCGACAATGTTTCTGTGATTGTCCGCAAAAATTATCACTCTCTTATGGACCACCTTGGTTCTGGACGTGAGTGGGATCTGACTCGTAAAAACGGCGGTCTGAACATGGTTCCGCCTTATGCAGAGAAAACCGTTTCTGTTTACAATGGCCGTATCGAGGCTCTTGCAAGCATTCTGGATTTCTTAAAGGAGCAGAAAGAAAAATATGTAATCATGGCTGACACCAATCTGGCTGTCAACTTTGATTTCAATGCTATGATCGAAGCTCATATGGAAAGCGGCGCTGATGTAACCGTTGCCTATACAGAGCAGCCTCTTCCCGACAGTATTCTGGATGCTCCTCACACCAGTAAGGATATGTACTATACCCTGTCTCTGGATGAGGGACGTGTATCTGAGATCCAGATCAACTCCAAGGAAACCGGCGTTCAGAATCTTTCCATGAACATTTATATTATTGAACGTCAGCGTCTGATTGATCTGGTCAGCAAGGCTTATGTTCTGGGACAGATTTATTTTGAGCGGGACGTTCTGGCTCCCAACTTAAAAACCCTGAATGTTCAGGCCTTCCGTTTTGACGGCTATGTAGCCCGCATCTCTGATATGAAGAGCTACTTCGAAGAGAACATGAAGATGTTGGATGACGAGAATGTGGATGCTCTGTTCTACAGCGGAGATCCTATCTACACCAAGATCCGCGATGACAACCCCACCCGTTATATCAATGGCTCCAGAGCTAAGAATATTATGGCTGCTGACGGCTGCGTGATTGAAGGCGATGTGGAAAACAGCATTCTTTTCCGTGGTGTTAAGATTGCCAAGGGCGCCAAGGTTCGTAACTGTGTTCTGATGCAGGGAACCTCTGTAGAAGCAGGCGCAAGTCTGGAATACGTTATCACAGACAAGAACGTTACCATTACCGAATATAAAGAATTAAAGGGCAATGACGCATTCCCGGTTTATGTTGCCAAATACCAGAGAGTTTAAATCATCTCTTCTGTTATATCCAAAGAGCCGCCCGATCATCTTTT
>UMFG01016517.1_pt1 | contig 19349 bp, 30 predicted proteins | sample 1964961 | NCBI WGS metagenome assembly UMFG01 (sample SAMEA4836041, study PRJEB28245) | human gut metagenome | biome: gut microbiome; material: fecal sample | place: Denmark | collected 2008
CAAAAAAGCCCAGTTAAACTTGACTTTTTCGACAATCTGAGAGCAGTATTAAAACTGCTCTTTTACTTCACTTTAAATTTAATTTCATCTGGATACCCATCACACACAAGATACAATTCTCTATTTGAATTAATTACTTCATTAGGAACTGAAAAGCCAACAAAACCACTTTTTTCTTCTAATGGATTTAAGCTCATATTTTCTAAACTGTCATTTATATAAGGGAAAAATGAAGTTGGCGAATATTCAAGTCCGTCTGAAGTATATAATTTACAATAAAAATCGTTGTCTATCCATCTAAAAGAAGTTATAGCTTTACCAATATTTTTTATTGTAACATACACCAGCACATATTGGCAATTATCCTTAGCAGTCATTCTATAATAACCACTATCATCATATAATATTGTATTATATCCAATATCGTTAAGTGTAATTTGTGAATTACTTATAATACCACTATCACCAATATCCAAACAAGCTATAGTAGTTGTTTCTGTAGTTGTTTCTTCTGTTATCTGATATGTAGTTTCTTCAGTAGTTTCAGTAGTTTCAGTAGTTTCAAAACCACTGGTTTTATAATCGTAACTGTTTATAAAATAAGCAATAAGCAACATAATAGCAACAATGAGAACTCCAATAAAAAAGCTTTTACCAAAAGATACTGTGTTATTTTCTTCCATTAAATTTCTCCTTAAAAGAACAGTTTTAAAACTGTTCTAAATATTTGTTTTATTAAAAAATCACAATGTATATATCCCGTTATTACTTATATTAGCATTAATGTTATTTTGTATATTATAAAATCTACAAAGTGGAGTACCCTCAAACATTATTTGCTTTGGTGTATTATCAGAAACATAATTTATTGTTAAATATAATTTAACAACTTCTGTTCTTATTTGAGTATTACTTGTAGTTTTGGCTTTTCCAGATGCACCTCCTATGATTGCACCAGCAGGGCCAAATAAAGCCCCGCCAACTACCGCCTTGCCAAGGCTAGGACTTTTCTTGGTATTGTATTGCGTATCTTGTATATTAGCTGTTTCTTGATTAACAACTGAACCAGTTATTTTGCTCATCGGCATCAAAAAATCCTGTCTGCCATTATTGATTACTATTTCTTCTTTCCTAACAATTACAGAGCATTTTTCTCTTCCTGTAGCTGGTAATCCAGATATATGTATAGCATTATTTTCAATTGCCAGAGCATTATTTTCTTCTAAACTTTCGTTATATTTGATATTGTTATTCGCAACATATATTATAGGCAATATTATTACCAAGATTAAAGCTATTACAATTATGATTATCATTCCCATATAAACATCACCTTTCTATAGCATAGTTGATTATTGTTATACGGTACGCTATCGTCCGCCCATAATCTTTTATTTTCGTAGTATAAATTCAAGTTAGCTTCCTCTTCTGGATAAAAACCATTTCCCCAAATGTGCCAACCTTCTATCGTTCCCAGCAACTCAATATTACACCTAAATGATGATGTATAATCAGTTTTAAACATAATCAAATCAGTATTTTTACTATTCCAACTACCAAGCACTTTATATCCAGACGAATACAGCTCAGTCGGTCTTGAACACAATAAATTTACATTTGTGCCTTTATATACGATTACAACTATATCATAAAAATCATTTTCTTTGGTTAGTGTTATAGGGACATCATAATATATATCTCCACCCAATCTATCATAGATATGTTTAGCTGTATCATAATCATACACCCTTGTATATACCGATAAAACCTCATTGTTTTCTTTGCCTACCACACTGTCTGATTTCCATTTATTCCCATATACATCAATCATATTTAAATCATTGTATTGGTCATACCAGCTATTTATAATGCTTCCTAAGAGTTTATTATATGCGTCTGTTTTTTCTGCTGCCAATGTAGTAGTTCCAAATAATGTAATTGTCAATACAGTTAACACTAATAAAAATCTTTTCATTGTAAACACCTCCTTTTTATTTTATAATATCAAAATAAATTAGCGGTGTCAATAAAAAACGAACTAAATATGAAGTAAATCTGACGAATTATTTAAACTTTCGTCTAAACCTGTTGTAATTCTTTCTATAATTTCGTCAACATCAGCGGTTTCTTTGACTTCGCCAAAACTTACATTAATCTGAGGCTGTAACAACTTGCTTGTGAACTGATTAATTGCCTCTTGGTCAGCAATATCTCTTATATATCGCAAATCCTCACTAGCAATATCAACAGTATCATTAATATGATTTACATTTTCAACATTGTCAACATCAAAATTTCCGTCGAAATCTTTGTAGTAATCGTTAGGGTCGGTGCTGATTTTGTTCAACTCATCATTTACAGTGCTTTGCTGTTTTTCGTTTTCTTTGTAAGTTTTTTCTTGATTTAATTTTGCAACTGCCAATTTTGCTATTTTAGCATTCAGCTCACTGTTTTCTTTATCATATTCTTTTAACTTATTAATATTCTCGCTATTAGCAGCATTTTGTTTTACTTTATCGAGAGAAAATATGCTTGAAATATCCGCTTCAGGTACGTTCATACCAAGTAAAGAGTCAGTTTCAGGTGTTTCAATTTTGTTTCTAATATCAGCAGCTTTACTTTTTATTTCGCTTTTTCGCTTTTTTAAATCGTCTATCTGCTTATCATAACTTTCATTACTACTGATAATACTTCGTGCCGTTGACAGCGAAACCCCATTCTTTTTCGCATAATCTATGGCAGTTAATTCACTTTCTGTACCTGTGCTGTCTGATACCAAATCCGCAGCACTCTTAACAGCTTTTATTGTTCCAACTAAAGCAAGCATCATAGATACCACCTTGGCTATAGCCGACGCAACACCTAAGTATGGGTTAGCTTTCATAGCTGTATTTAATGTTTTTTGTGCAACCGCTGCACCGTTTGCAGCTGTTTCTTGTGCTTGTTCAGCAACAACCAAACTTATTACTTTAGTACGAGCATTGTTCACGCTAAAAGCAAAATTAGCCATACCATTGGTTACAGAACTAATAATAGGAGTTGCTGTTTTATACATTTTAAAGCCAACATATATACCTGCAATGGTAGGTGCCAGTGGTGTCGCTACCTCCAGCACAGTATTAATTGCACCAGCAACAGTAAGAAAACCACTACCCATAATTGCTAAACTTTTTGCTGTAGCTGGGTTAGCCACTATATTACCTATAGTCCTAATAAAAGTACCAACAACTCCATTTGCACTAAACATAGCATTAGCTATATTGCCTACACTATTAGCAATGTCATCAAAACCAGTACTGCCTACAATAAGCGACCCATCTATAACACTCATTAGCTCTTGTGCTTTAAGCGAGGCTTTTTCAAGCAATTCTGGCACACCTTGCAAAACTCCTTGCACAATATCATTGTTAAGCATACCGTTCATTTGTTCGTATAACGGTGCAAATGCCATAGTTGCACTGCTGCCAATATTAGTCCAAGCATCACCAAAAGTCATAGGTAACTGCGAAAACTTACTTTCAATGTCATCTGCTGCACCAAATAAAGCATTCTTAATTATGTCAGCAGAAATAGCACCATCTGAGCTTAAGTCCTTTAACTCACCCTTACTTACCCCTGTATATTCAGCTATAGCGTTAGCAAGCATAGGAGCGTTTTCAATAATACTTCTAAATTCATCCCCCTGTAATCTACCACTTGCCATTGCCTGCGTAAGCTGGTACATTGCCGATGTTTTTTCTTCTGTACTTGCCCCACTTAATTTAAAACTCTTATTCATTAATTCCGCAAATTTAACTAGTTCGCTATTATCAACAAAAGCATCTGGAGCCAATAAACCTAGCTTTGCTATAACATTTACAGTATCGTTATAAGCACCTCTTGATTTTAAAGCCGATTGATATATCTCTTGTTGCAACATTTTTTGTTCTTGTAACCCATTAGTTAATAAGCCTAATCTAGAGCTATTGTTAATCCAAGTATCACTTGCATCAATTAATTGTTTGCCTCCAAATGCAGTCGCAGCCATTGTAATATATCGTTTAATGCCACTTGTTAATTTATCACCAAAAGCTGTTGCATTGCTTACGCCCGCTGACAAACTGTTGTTATATGCTTTTTGTGCATTGTTAGCTTGTTCGGTATCATCTTTTATTTTTTTATACTTGTCGCTTACTTCTTCACCATTTTTTACAAGTTGTTTTTGCACTGCTAATGCTTCTGCCATACTTTTTTGTGCTTCTAAAAATGACTCCATATCAACGGCATTGCTAGAGGCTTCGTTTAATTTGTACATACCACTTATAAGCTGGCTAACACCTCTATACATATGTTCAATAGCTGGTGTTGCCGCATCTAAGACACTTATTTTTGTACTTACTCCTGCCAATCAATCACCCCTAACCTTCTAAACTTTTCTTAATTTTTTCGTTCCTAACAAATATACTCGCCCATATAAAAGCCCTCTCGTGCTTTGAGAGGGCTAATATTTCACTTGGAAATTTATGTAGTTTTTGAAGGGCGTAATGAAACAGAGTCGCCTCTGGGTCACCGCCCTCTATTAGTTTTTTGCTTCTTCAATTAAATCGTTAATGCTTACATTGTAGCCACATAATTTCTGTATTTCAAGTGATAAAATGTCAATTTCACCTGGTAATAATACATCTCTTACGAATTCTTCTGGAGTGTGTAAGCCTCTTGACTTAATACTTTCTGTATTCTTAAAGTTTGGATATACACAACCTTCAACAACAATTTTTGTATTGTATTCGCTCGCCTTAAAGTACTCACCCTTAGAAGCCTCACTTCTTATTTTGTCGTGTTTGTTGGCTGCAAATGTTTTAATTTCAAACGGCATATCCTTACCATTTTCGTCAACAAATCTATCACCAACAATAACCTTTTTTGTTATTTTCTTTACACTTTTGCTCTTGTTTAAAAATTCCTGTAATGTCATTTCAAATATCCTCCTTATTCGCCCTCAATATCATCAAATTCTGTAAGCATTTCAGCACCGTCAAATGTAAAACTCACTTCTTCATCAAGTTCTGTAGAGTCTACATCTAATTTTGCCAGAGTAATTTTGTCAAAATTTACATTCTTAAGCCAAATTTTCTGTTTACCAGTGCTAGAAGATGGGTCTTCATTTTCAATATATAAATCCATATTAAAATCTTTGCCAGTATTCATATAATTCAGCATATATTTTCTGTATAAAGATGTAATATAATAAAGTGTAGCTGTTCCAGTACCTTTCCAACCTGTACTCTTGTTTTTTGTACCAGCATATCCTAGAACTTTAATTTCCTTCTTAGTCTTTTCTACAGTTGCCTCAATCTTCTTAAGATAAAGCATTTTTTCAGTGTTGCCATCTATATTAGCATAGGCTGCACCGTACTGACCGCTTATTGTATCTATTGCTTTAAGTGTTAAATCCCAACTCATTTATATATGCCTCCTTTACTGCACAATTACTGTCATATATAGCTGTGACATTGCTGATACCGGCGTAATTCTGTCATTAACAACAACAGCTTTCTTGTTATCACCTTGTTCAACAGTTACATCGTCACTAGTAAAATTCTCAATAGCTCTTAAGCTCATTAGGGAGTTATGATGCTTAACTATCTCACCCCATAATGTAGTTCTGCCTATATCATCATTAGGTACCTTGCCAAGATAATAGTTATTAAAAATAGTAGCTATATCCATAGCTACCTGGTCGCAAACCCTAATAGTCTGATTATCATTAAATACAGAGCCTTTATCATCGGTGTATGTAGTCAAAGAGTTAATATCAGCAAGCACCCTTACCTCATCACCAACCCTATGAAAAGCAAATACACCATTATTCACAAAATCTTCAAGCTGTGCTTGAGAATATTCTGAGACATAACCTAATGCGTCTTCCTGACTTAAATATTCCCCTGTATACTTTACATTCGTAAGGCTCTTGTTAATTTCACAGCCAGCTAAAGCACCACATATCCAAGGTGAAGTATCACCAAAATTTCCTTTACTGCCTCCTAATATGTATACACAACCTTCATAATCAGGAGCATCACAATTATATACAACACATTGAAACTTCTTGCCGACTTCATCTCTCATTCTTTTAGTCCACTCAACAACAAGGTCATCGTGATTACCACAAGTAGTCACTGCATTAAAGCTATAGCTTTCAAGGGCTGTTAAGAACTTCGATACTGTATCACCTGTCAATGTGCCATTTTTACCACCTGTTAATGCTGTACTAGCTGTTGTAACTAAAGAAGCCTCTGTCTTAAAAGTAACAAAATCATTGTCTTTCAGTTCTGATGCCTTTGATACTGTTTGTTTATCAACAATAGTTGTTCCTATATATGTAGACACATCAAATTTGTCTGTGTTATCTACATTTGTTTGTATGACTGTTTTTAAATCATTACCTCTATCACCATAACACTTAGCTGTACAATACGCATTATTAGCCTTTGTAGCTCCATTGCTATTCAAAGAACCTACTATTAAAGTCTGACTGTTCTTAAAAAAATCTCTTGCCCAAGCTAAATGTGTATCACTATAATCATAACCAAAAATAATTAAAGCATTTTTCTGAAAATCTTCCTTTGTAACTACTTTCAAGCCCTCAGCGAAATAATCAAGACCTATACCTATAGCACCTGTGCCTCTGTCACCGAACACATTTACACCGTTATCAGCAGATACAAAGTTAATATAACTGCCTGGCAAAACCTTATTCTGTGTTACAAATGTTCCACCACCTAACATTTATTTCACCTTCCTTTCTTTAAAATCCTTAATGAGCTTGTCTGTTTCTTCAATAGTGTAGTCTTTACCATCTTCAAGGACTACACCTAAAATATCTTTTTCGTTTCTGTATTTTCTACTATTTCTAAGCTGTTCCTTAGTAAAAGCAGGTATTTCTGTAGTAGTTTCAATTTTGCTTTCATTAACCATTTACATCAGTCCTTTCTTTTAAATTCTCCATTTTTATATTCTCTCCCTGCTTAATGAGAGTAATATTATAGTCAACAAAAAAGTGTAACACACCATCGACCTTTTCTGTTGTAATATTAAGTCCTTTCACCTTGTGACCGTCTGCTTCAATAATGTTTAAACTATCAACTAATACAGCAAGCACATTATTAACTTCATACTCTTTATTTAAGTTATTTTCAGTAGGAAAATATAAAATATCAAATTTTGTTATTTTCCTCTTTGTATCAAATAACATTAAATTATCGTTGTGTGTTAAACATTTGACAAAAAAACTAGGCGTCACAAAATTTTGCGGAATTTCATCTACATAAATTTTAACATTCCCAAATACTTCATATAGCTTTTTTGATATGCCCTCTATTAGTTTGTTTATCATAAATGCTCCTCCAGATATTCTCTAAGCCTTTTTTCTAATAAAGGCTTAGTTATCGTTCTCAACTCTGCAACCGACAATTCAATAAAAAACTTGCCGTCAACCCAACCTTTTTTCAATCGTTTTCCAATAGCAGGAACATATCGTCCAGGAGTTTGTCTATGACCATAGTTTACATAGCTAGCATATTCAGTATTGTTTATTACCTCAGCTTCATAGCCATTACTAACCTTAGTTATAACTACATACCAATTATCTTTTAGAAAACCTGTTTTTGTAGGAGATGCTTTAATAAGCATACTAAGTAGTCTTGCTGATAGTTCTTTTGCTAATTTTTCAATAAACCTATCATTATCATCTACTATTTTTTTAAAACCGTCTCTAAATTTTTCTAACTCTCGACAATCAACAGGCATTAGCACCACTCCTTGAAATATTCTAAAACAATTTCCTGGTGAGCTGAATATACAGCAGATACACCACTTGCTTTATACTCACTTGTAACACCGTTTTGTTTAACAATAACCTTGCTTCCGATAGGTATGTTTATATCACTTGCAACAAACAATTTTATTATTTGTTCAACTCTCGCTAGAGCTTCAGTCTGTTGGGCTTCTTTTATAGTTTTAAAAGATACCCTACAAGGCACATCAGCAAGAATTGTTACCTCTTTCATTCTTGTAATATGTGTTTGCTCATCAGTTGTATTAACATAATTAACAACATCACATCTACTAGTCCACAGCCTACTAACAGCCTTGCTCAATCTGTCCTTTAACATTAATTACCACCTCAATTTTCTAAATACTATAAGTTCATTATCTCTATTGCAGAGCTTGTCTAAGAGTGCATTATACTTAGCTGTAGCACTACTGCTACTATCGCTATTGTATGTAACACTCACATCACCCTCACTAATGCTTTTAATGCCATCACTTTCAAAGTCAATTTTATCACAAACATTTTCGCCAACACTAGACTTAGTTCTTAGTAGTGTTCCTGCTGCCATATCGACAGCAACAAAATAAAGCTCTGTTGGAATATCAAAAATATTACAAAAGTTTTTAATATACTGCTCCACACCATTAATGACTAGTTTCAACAAGCCATTATCAATATCATTAAGTGTGTAGCCAAGGGTTTCAAGCCTCTTGACTACATCTTTGCTTTCAATATTCATAACATCAGCCCTTAGAAATAATTCTTGCAATAGGAATAGCCTTATGATTAATATATTTTGGCTTAGTTGCACCATCATTTACAAGACACCAATTACTACCGTCCTTTAACTCTGCATCAGTAGGTGAAAGGGTTGTTTGTTTTTTCTTTACATAGCTAATACCAAATGGTGCAAAACACTTTCTCTGTCTTACATATAATGTATCTTGACCACCCTTAATAGCAGGATTTCTATCCATTTCATAAGGTACTTTAGCACCAATATTTTCATAGTCAAAAGCACCCTCACCAAGAAGATATGTAGTATACTTAGTATAACCATCACCTAATCCATCGTCAGATTCTGCCACTTCTTCTACTGGCATACTATCATCAATAATAACAGCTCTGCCATTCCAAGTAGCAAGTCCAAGTTCTCTCTGAACACCGTTAGCATCAGTCTGCTTTAAATAGGCTAAAAGATTAAGATTTTCAAGGTTTGTTGCCACAGCAGAGTGCATAATAGCCATTTTGAATTTATTCTTGTTGTCACCACTGGCTTTTTGAATAGCACTATTTAATGTTGTTACTCCTACAACTCCCTCGCCAACAGTTGTAACATCATAAGTATGATTGTTTACAAATTCAAGATTTTCCTTGCCTGTCATATTGTAAATGCCCTCGAGTATAGCAAGTAAAGTTTCCTGGTCAACTTCATCAAAATAAGCAGATACTTGCTGTGCTACATTATCCATAAAGCCAGCACCACCAGTAATATCTTCAGCGAAGTCTGTTTCAATCCAAGCCTTTGCTCTACCAACTACAACAACACCTCTTTCGTAAGTAGTTGTACTTGTAGCAGAAATATCAGTTTGACCATCGTAATTGAGAATGTCACCGTCTAAAAGACCATACATTGGTAATATTGCATAAGCTGTACCAGTCTGAGAGTTAAAAGCATTTCTAATTTCACTATTGCCTTTTAAAGCACCGCTTTTAATAAGTTCGTTTTTCTTAAGCTGTGGTATTCTTTCTGTATATTTGCCAAATGCCTCTGGGTTAAATGTTTTACTATTAAATTTTGCCATTTGTTATTCCTCCTTTAAATAATTGCATCAGGGTTTGCGTCCATATATGCACACAACTCTGTATAATTCATTTTACTAGTGTCTGCACCGGGTTCATTAGAGCCGTTACCAATGCTGGCACCCACAAATGTTTCTGTATTAAATAAATATTTTGTATCATCATTGTTTGTTAAATTCTTAATCTGTTCATCAAGTCCGGTAATGTTACCGTCCTTATCTAGCTTAATATGGTCAATATCAAGCATTGCCTTACAAGCCTTTAAGGTCTTAGCGCCAGCCTTTGTTAATGCCATTTCAATAGCATTATTGACCTTAAGCTGTGAAATTTCAGCTTTATACTGCTTGTCTGCTTTTTCATTGTCAAGCTGTAGTTGCTTAATTTGCTTTGTTAGTTCTTCATTATCACCAATGTTTTTACTAAAACCCTCTAACTGTTTATCTCTTTCTTTAACAGTATTTTCAAGTGTTTCTACCTTGCTATTAACTAAATCATAATCAGCCTTAGGCACATAGTCCTTAATCTCTGTATTGTAAAGTTCCAATACATAATTAGCTTGTTCTTCTGTTAAGCCTTTAGTTATTAAAACTTCTTTTTTCAAAATAAAAGCCTCCTTATTGTATTTATTATATTAAAATAGGAGCAAGTTGTTATACTTACTCCTACTAGCCACTAAATGTTTATTATTGTTGTATATTTGTGTATTTGTTCTCTTGACAAAGGAAAATACACAAAAAATCCTTATTGCCTTAATTCTTCATATTAACCACCACCTTTAAATATATTTTATTTTGACACCAAGACCGAAGTACATTGATGTTCGTTCTTATATTACCCTCCCGTTCCCTCTTGTCATACCACTAGTTGCTTACTTTGACAAGCATTACCTTAATATCTTGCAATCAATAACAAAAAGACAGCCTTTTTTATCTGTCTTTTAAGGATTTTCTATTTTTTACAAATTTATTTGCAAAATTTTGCTAGTTTTATAAAGTTTTCTTGATGATTTTAGCTATTTCCAACAAGAAAAAAGCACCTAACTTTCGTTAAGTGCTTTACGCTACAAGCAAAATTATAGGCTAGGCTGTATCCAGCATCTCAGGTACTCCTTTCAGAGTGTGCCTAGACCCATTTCCTCCCTCAATAATCTTACTTTATGTTTTATATTATAATATAATAAATCAAAATAAACTTTACCTACTTAATATATTTAAATAATTGAATTAAATATTCGCCATTTATATCTGTTTCATCTCTTTCCAAGGTTCTTTTTCCAAAAATAGTAAACCCATTTCTTTCATAAAAATCTATAAGTTTAGGTTTATCCTCACATTCCAGATATGTAAATTTTCCCCCTATTTCATTTTGAACTGACTTAATTTTATTTAATGCCAGAGTTAAAAGTTCCTGACCTGTAATCAAGGAATCATTTCCACCCGCGAAATTTTTACTTAACTGACCTATTAAGGGAGCTGAAAAAACACATTTTTTATCTTCAGGTTTCTTATCACAATATTTCACAGCCTTTTTCCATATTGTATTAGAAACACTCTTTTTGTGAAAAACCAAGCTTTTAGATGCAATTGTATAGTATCCTACTAATTCTTTTGATTTTTCCCACTGTTCAGAATCCGAATACCAATAAACAAGATGTGTACGAGATATGCCCTGTTTGGAAAATATTATAGCCTTATCTTTTATAAACTTCTCTACATCTTTATTTTGTGGACACTCAAAAGAAGAGAGGATTTGTTTTGTCCTCTCTTCTCCCAGATATTCTAACATATCATTTAAATTTATTGTTAATAACTTTGATTTAACATTTAATTCTTCCATATTTTTAGTTAAAGAAATTAACTATTTCTTCATTCTTTAGCTCCTTATGTTCTCTTTTTAAAGGTTCAATATTGGGAGTGCGTTCTGCCTTTTCCACTGCAACCTCTAAAGCATTAGCGAAAGTAAGACCTAGCTTCTTATCTTTAATTTCAACATCTTTTAGCATACTTCTTGTTGCCATAACAACACCTCCAATTATAAAATTTTAAACAGCCAGTCTATATATACTTACTGGTAATATAATTATATATTTATTTAAAAAAATTGTCAACTAAATTTCAAAATTTTAAGAAATTTATTTATAATATTAAAGAATTATACTCCCAATTTATTATATTTCAACCCATTAATATTTATTCTTGATTTTAGAATGCAATATAATAAAATAACCATTATTCTTGTTGATTTTAAGTATTTTCAACAAGAAAACCGCATTTTTATTTATTAAAAAAGAGCAGTTTAATGTCTTACTCAGGACAATAATTATGCTATAGCTTTAACCATTAATAATCTAAATGTTTCTCTGCCTTTTGGAGTAATAAGTGTCTGTGTACCACTCCAATTTGTTTTTTCGTTAAATGTTTCTTTTACCTCAAACAAACCCTTGTTTTTATCAGCATACGGCATTAGCTTACCTCTCTTATCTCTATATATGTACTTGTGTTCGATAAGAAATTTTACAAACTTCTTTTCTCCAACTTCAAGCTGTTTAGCTGTTTCTCTGAAATTAGTAAGTAAATTCCTGTCCACTAATTCATCAAAGTAATCGGCTTTAGGCTTCATAATAGTATTATCAACAGTAAGCTGAGAATTAATAACTGTCAACTTCTTTATTTGATTTTCAGCCATTTTTAAAGCTCTTGACATTACCATTTCTGGACTATTCCAGCTTTCCTCAATCTGTATGAAATACTGTCTGAACATTTTGCCCTTTTCATTCCTCTGTAGCATACAGATTTCCTTTGCCATAGGAATTGTGAGCTGGTGGTCTTTAGTCTTACCACCGTTTTCTAAAATTTTAGAAAACGACATATAGTCAATATTTTCAGTAAATCCATAGCCACACATATTTTTAAACCAATCAGCATATTTTGATTTTACTTCTAAAGCCTCATATAAATCTCTACCCAATACTGTAGGTCTTTCACTGTCATAATTTACTTTTATTAATTCATTCATCTTTCTATACCTCTTTTTTTTCATTTCTGCCTTAGCTATCTTCATTCCCTTAGTAAAAGCTACCACTTACCATTTATTAAACTTTATAACACTTACAATGCTAAACACCCATATAAAAATATAGATTGCAACAGCAATTATTTCAGGTAGAAATACAAGCCACCAGCTCCAAGTAATAATACCAAGCAATTTACATAACACAAATATAATTGTTAAAACCTCACATAATCCCATTTTACTCACCTCCTTAATTTTTGCATTAAAAAAGCACCCTTTTCAGAGTGCTAAAGTAATAAATTAACAGTTATTCTTGTTGATTTAAGCATTTTCAACAAGAATAAAGCACCATTGAATTAACTTCAAAAGTGCTTTATCTCATTATTTCTATAGTTTCTATCTCAGGTAGAGTGATTTCAATTATACCTCTTTCATAGTTTTTTGTTTCAATACCAATTGCAGGAATCTCAGGTTCGTTATCAATTGCCCTCACAAATAAACAACAAAAACCTTCAATTATACTACTATCAGTACAATGAATTCTTAAATTTTTTCCCTGATATGAACTTAATTCCTTTTCTGTCATAATTCTTTACTCCCTTTTAATTTTCTATCAGTAGGAACAATATGTATACCATTTTTACTGTAATGTATAATTATCTTTGATGTAGGTTTCCTATCACCATTTAAATTTAATGCAATACCCACATTTTCTCCAACATCTATCAGTTCCTTATTCGTCCATTTGTTATTCCTGTCTCTTAATATTTGACCTGTACCAGCATATTTATTAATTAAAACATATATTTATTTTTTTATCTTACTTCAACAACATCTGGAACTATCCCAATCGACTTTGCAAATTAGGAATTGACTTTTCTGAATAACTCCTCAAATTATATTTTATCTATTATTGGTTCTATCAAATCGACTATAGGTTTATAATCATATTTTTTTTCTATGCTTATAAAAGGCTCATCAATCATCTCGTCAAATAAAAGGCTAAATACGATACCTTTATAATTATACACATTGATAGGTGTTTCAAATGTAATTTCCTGTTTTATTATTTGTACATTATTATCTTCTTCCAGTAACTTTGATATAATATCAAATGTTTTCATACTTGGGTCAAATAAATTTAAATCTAAGTAATTAATTTTATCAATATCTAAAACTCTAATCATCGTTAACACCTACCTTCTTATCAAATGCCTTGTTACTGGTTGTTGATTTATTAATTATCATCCGACAAACATCATCCTCGCTAGGAATAGTTCCGTCATTCATAGGTTTTGAATATTTATTATAATAAAATTCAAAAGGTTTGTTAGGATAATTTATATCAAGCCTTTTTCTTTCTTCTTGGTCTTTCATTAAATCTCTTGTCTGTGTTCTATATTTATTTCTAAGTTCACAAGCCTCTTTTGCCTGTTCTAACAACGGTTTTGTTTTATCAATTACATTAGGAATATTTTTATCATGATATTTATACCATAATCTAGCTTGCTTATTGCTAAGAGTACCCATAAAAGGTTTCATTTCTTCAAAATCCATTTTAGGCAATTCCTCTTGAACCTTGGACTTAATTTTATCCCACTCCTCACTATTAGTATACTTCAACTTTTGAAATTCTTCAATAGATTTAGGAGCATTTTTACCGAGTACAGCCTTATACTTTTTATATTGTTCAGCGTCAGCCGTTTTATTTTTAGCACTTTTTTCATAATAGTCCCAAGCCTGCTGACCCTTTTCCTTAACAAATTTCTCCTTCCACTCTTTATAAGACATATCATCAATATGGACTGTTTTACCAGTTTCAGGGTCCCTTGCAGTCCTTTTGATATTTGTTGTAAACTCATCATCAAAATAAGGGCACTTAGTACCTCTGCATCTGTTATGAAAAGGTGGTGCATTAATACCAATTTCACATTGGTTCATTTTGAAATGCTTTTTGTCCATTTTTTGACATTTGCCACAAGTATTACCATCAAGAGTTTCTATTATCTCATATTCTTCAACACCCAAGTCATTAAGACAATCGGTATTGCTTAATGCTGCAAACTGACTATATTCTGTCATAAGAAGATTAGTTGCTGCGTTTTCACTAACCTTAAATTCCTTTGCATAATCTATAGCCAATGTTTGAGGATTTATACCCCTTATAACACAATCTGTAATTAATTTAATGTTTGAACCAGTATTGAAAGTACAACAAACATTTGAGCCTGTATTTAAAGCACAACAAATACTTGCAGTTAATGAAGCTCCATCTCTAAAATTAGCAAAAGAGCAAGAACAAATATTAAAGAAAACAACACCTCTTATGTTTGGTACGGTTCAAACTTATAAGTCAATATATGATGATTGGGGAAATTCATTTAAAAATAGTATTGCTGAACTAAATAAAACGACAGCTTTTCTAAAAGATACTTTAAATGTTTATCCGATACAAAACATTCCATTTACAAATAAAGAAGTACCAAAAACAAGTTTTGATGAAAATATAGAGTTAAAATACGATGAAGATTGTGATACAATTGATGTTTGTAAACAATTAGGACGAACATATAACCTCTGCTATAAAGGAGCCCTAATCGGGGCTGAACGCTGTTCTCCTGCTGAACAACAGTCAATAATTCAACAGTTTAATCAGAGTAAACTTCAATTAGAAATTCAAGACCGTGAAGACGAACGCTTAGCTCGTGAAGAAAAAATTCAAGAACTTCGTGATAAGAAAGCTGTTCGTAGGTCTTGGGTTCAACTTCTTGTCGCTGCTATATTAGGTATCCTTTTTACAAAATTAATTGACTTATTACCTTTCATCATTAATTGGATAAAATCTTTACTAATATAGAAATAATACCGCCTAAGATAAAGCTGTGTATCAATACTACATATTTCAAAAAATGTATCATACCTTTATAACGGCAATATCTTGGGCGTATTTCATTCGATTGTTTTTCTCTTTCCATTTCTTGCCTCCTAAGCTGATTTTTCCTTTTCAGCAATAAACTTAGCACCCTCAGTAATATAGTATAATTCCTTTTGCTTTTCTTCAGGAAGATTATAAATGAGCCTAATCAATTCAAATACTTCTTGCCTTTCTTTTTCATTCATATTACATACCCCTTTCAAATTTTTCTTGCCCTTTTCACTTGCCTGTGTTATAATATTTTTATCAATTGCAAAGGGTGGGCAAGTCACCCTCGCTTTTGATTTTTGTTTTGGTGAAGTCTTAATCTTTAATGGTTAAGGCTTCTATTTTTTAAAATAAATATCCTATAATTCCTAATACACCAAATATAATAATAGCTATAACTATCAATAACTTAAAACTTTCATATGCCAGTTTTAAAATTGCCTTAAACATCTTGCAAACCTCCTTTAATTGTGGTATATTTATATTAACGGTTAAACCTCCCCGAGGTGTTACCCTCGGTTTGGTTTCTCCGGTTAAATCATCTCAATGAGTGATTTAATTGACAGGGCTATTAATGTTAAAGTTCCTAGCAATTCAAGAACCTTTAGCCCCAGCTTGTTAAGTTGTGTCACCAGCTTAGCAAGCTTTTTTATTTTGTCATTCACTTTTTACATACCTCCTTTCCTTTAGGTTGATTATATTGTACCATTATTTATGTTAGTTGTCAATATATAATTGACATTATTTATGTTACAATGTTACACAATATTTGCTCCTATTTTTTGTATAACTTGCATAAATAATGTTATTTATTTGTTTTTTTATATACTTTAGCTCTTGACATATAACATTAATTATGTTATATTCATATTAAATGAATATACTTGAAAGGAGGAGCATATTTTTGAAAAATAACATTAAAAATGTTAGAGAACAAAAAAATCTAACCCAAAAAAACTGTGCTGACGCTTTTGGCATAACTCTTAGAGCTTGGCAGACATACGAACAAGGAGTGAGTGAACCAAAGAATGAATTACTTTGTAAAATAGCTGACTTCTTTAATGTGTCCATCGACTACCTACTCGGGCGAGAAACGGGCGAACCCGAACCCATAGACCAACTGGCAAGCGAATTTAATATGACAGCTCTTGAAAAGAAGATACTTGATAATTATTTATCTCTTCCTAAAAATATGAGAGCTGACTTAATGGAGTTCTTACATAAGTCTGTTAAAGAAGTTCAAGATGAAAACAATTAGCGGTTCTTTCTACCGCTTTTTTGTTTTTCGTTTAATAAATTCAAGCCTTCCAATGTTATATTTAATCCAATCTTTTGTTTTTCATTAAGCGTTTTAACAAACCTAATAAATGACCTTGCTTCCATAGGTAAGCAGATTGTTGTTTGTTCTTTCTCCACTTTCCCACCTCCTAAGCTGTTTCGTCTTTTGAATCTGCAAACAAATAATCAATAGAAAAGTTGTCTTTTGAAAAATCTTTTCTTATAATCTTTACTGCCTCAGGAACAGTTATAGGTGTAATACCATTTAATTTGTTATATGCAGTTTTCATAGAGCAACCTAAAGCTTTCATTAGACCATCATTCGGATCAATATTTTTTCTTACATATTCTGCTTTTAAATTAGATAACATAAATTTTACCTCCTTTAACATTTTAATTACCGTATTTGGTAAGTTTCACTTATATATTATTACATAATTTGGTAATTGTCAAGTAATTTTTAAGAAAATATTTACCTTTTTTGGTAATTTCATTATTGACAAAATATTTTTATTGGTGTATATTAATGATAAAGGAGGTACAAAAATGTATGAATACAATGAAATGATAGATAGACTAAAGAATCTCATTGATAAGCGAAAAATTAGTATAAAACAATTATCAGAATCAGCAGATGTTCCTTATAGAACACTTTATAAAATTATTACAAAAGAAACAAAAGAACCATCTGTTAATATAATGATTAGAGTGGCAAAAGCGTTAAATATAACTACTGATAACCTTATTTTCGGAAAAGATGTTAAATGCAATATTAATTTAAACCATACAGAAGAAAAATTGTTAAACGATTTTCGTTCTCTGAATGAACAAGGTCAAGAGTATATAATGCAAACAATAGATATGGTAAAAGATAAATATTCAAGCAGAAAATCTTCTAACGAAGAACGGATAACGGTGGTCGCCGCAAGAGGCAACTCTAATGTTGAAATTGTTTCAGATGATGATGCAGTCCGAAAAGACCTTGAAAATTACATACCTCCAACAAATTTATAAGTTATTGAATTATTTTCCAAATTTGGAAATAGTCCACTAATGTAATATATGTTTCTCTTCTTTATAATTAATTTAAAATTGATTATAAAGGAGAAATATATGAATTATAATGACTATAAAGTAGCAAGAGATTTAGCTTGGAAGGTACTTATTGAGTGTGGTATTAATAAACTACCTATAAACTTGGCTAGAATAGCTAATCACTATGGGATATATATTATTAAATACTCTGATAGTGATTACCTCCGCAGGCATAGCTTGTCAATTGATGACGGCTATAGTAGGCTAGTCGATAATAAACCGGTCATCTATTATAATGACAACAAACCAACTCGTAGAATAAGATTCACTATTGCTCACGAGATAGGTCATATTCTTCTAGGTCATCTGTCGCAAGGCGAAACTTTACATAGAAATACAGAGAATGATGTGTCTGACACAAGAGAACAACAAGCTAATGTATTTGCAAGAGATATATTAATGCCAGCTACTGTGTTACATAGTTTAAATGTAAGCTCAGCAGATGATATTAGTAATATATGTAATGTGTCTACGCAATCTGCTGAAATAAGTTTTAATAGACTTTTAGAGCTTAATAAAAGAGGTATGTTTAATAAACACCCTCTGGAAAAACAAGTATATAATAATTTTAATACTTATATAAAAAAAGAGTGCTAGATACTGGTACTATCTAACACTCAAGTCACAGAAAAGAAGATATTTGTAAAAAATTATTCTCCACAAATAGTATAACACTATTTGTTATGTTTTGTCAAAAAATAAATTTGAAAATACCAAGGCTTTTGTATTTAAAAGAGCATATTGATGGTTTACACAATTGTGAAACAAAATATATTAACAAATAATAAAAAGCCCTCTGTTGCCAACATATAACTGAAAAAGAAATAATCTGTTAAGTATAACAAAAGGAGATTATTATATGAGCAATTCTATATTTGAACAATTAAATATAAAACACAAAGAATTTTTAGAAAAAAAGCCACATATTAGCCAAATTTCTTTAAATAATTTCAATTCAGATTTTGAACTTAGATTTACTCACGATTCCACTGCTATTGAGGGTAATACTCTTACTTTACTTGAAACCAAAGTAATATTAGAAGACAATATATCTGTCGGTGGTAAAAATTTGAGAGAAATATATGAGGTTGTTAATCATAAAAATGCTTATGATTTTGTTAAATTTTGTTTAAAAAACAATAGAGTATTAACAGAAAGCATTATACTTGAGCTTCATAGGATTTTAACTGATAAAATTATAGATGGTGGTAAATACAGAGATATTAATGTTATTATAAGTGGTGCTACACATAAGCCTCCTAATGTTGCTGATATGAAGATACAACTTGCTGATTTCTATTATAATCTTAATTCTAAAAAGAATTTAGACCCTATTGAATTATCAGCTTGGACTCACGCTGAATTTGTAAAGATACATCCATTTCAAGATGGTAACGGTAGAACATCAAGACTTATTATGAATTA
>UMFG01004321.1_pt1 | contig 19288 bp, 14 predicted proteins | sample 1964961 | NCBI WGS metagenome assembly UMFG01 (sample SAMEA4836041, study PRJEB28245) | human gut metagenome | biome: gut microbiome; material: fecal sample | place: Denmark | collected 2008
TTAATAAACAATGAAACAAAAGAGGTGGCTTAGTAAGTATATTACTAGCCACCTTTTCTAATCAACTTTCACTTTTTAATTTATTTACACTAATACAGCACTGTGCAATAATTTACTAAAAATCTATTGTATTTTTAGTAAATTACTTATATGATAATAAATACATTGATTTTATAAAGAACAAAAAACACTTTTAAATTTATGTAAATGCTAATTATTCAACAAAAGCAAAAATTTATTATATAAAATTTATCTAAAATGAAAAATTGCAGAACAATAGCCCTGCAATTTTTTACAACGCTTTTTAAATTATTATTTTCTATTAAGATATTCATTACAAGCCTTAGCGACTTCACGACCTTCGTGAATAGCCCAAACAACAAGACTCTGACCTCTTCTCATATCACCTGCTGAAAATACACCTTTAAGACTTGTTTGATATTTACCATATTCCGCCTTAACATTACTTCTTGCATCAGTTTCAAGAGAAAGCTGCTTAATTAATGTATCCTCTGGACCAGTAAAGCCCATTGCAAGAAGCATTAACTGACATTGCCATACCTTTTCAGTGCCAGGAATTTGCTCTGGCACCATTCTGCCATTTACATTATTCCACTTAACTTGAATAGTATGAACTTCCTTAATATTGCCCTTTTCATCTGGAACAACCTTAGTAACAGTTGTAAGATATTCTCTAGGGTCTCGACCATATAGAAGAATAGCCTCTTCCTGACCATAATCAGTTTTCTTAACACGAGGCCACTGTGGCCAATGATTTGACGGAGTTCTTAACTCTGGAGCCTCTGGCATAATTTCCATCTGGAATACAGACTTACAACCGTGTCTAATTGATGTTCCTACACAGTCAGTACCAGTATCACCACCACCAACAATAATTACATCTTTGCCTTCAGCACTTATGTACTGTCTATCCTCAAGATTAGAGTCAAGAAGACTCTTAGTATTAGCCTTTAGGAAATCAACAGCAAAGTGAATACCCTTTACTTCATTTCTACCTTCACAAACTAAATCTCTAGGCTTAGTTGCACCACAACATAGAACTACAGCGTCAAACTCATTAATAAGTTTAGCTGTAGGATAGTTCTTACCAACTTCTGTGTTAGTTACAAAATTAATACCTTCTTTAGCAAGTATGTCAACTCTCCTTTGAACTACCTTTTTATCAAGTTTCATATTAGGAATACCATACATTAAAAGACCACCAATTCTATCAGCTCTTTCAAATACAGTTACCTTATGACCCATTTGATTAAGAATATCTGCACAAGCAAGACCTGAAGGACCTGAACCTACAACAGCCACTCTTTTTTCAGTTGACTTTTTAGGTATTCTTGGCTGAACAAGACCTTTTTCAAACATAGTATCAATAATATGAACTTCAATATTTTTAACTGTTACAGATGGCTCGTGCATACCCAATGTACAAGAGCCCTCGCAGAGTGCTGGACACACTCTGCCTGTGAACTCAGGGAAATTACTTGTTTTAGTAAGTCTTTTATAGGCTTCTTCTATTTTTCCGTGATATACAAGGTCATTCCATTCTGGAATAAGGTTGCCTAAAGGACAACCACCTACAACAGTATTACCTGTGTGGCAGAAAGGAACACCACAATTCATACATCTTGCCCCCTGAATTTTTAAATCCTCAAGACTTGAATGAGTATGGAATTTCTCCCAATTCTTCATTCTTACCTCAGGCTTAATATCCTCTGGAAGCTTTCTGCTGTACTCCATAAATCCAGTTGGTTTACCCATTTATAGCACTCCTTTCTGATTTCATAGCAACTTCAGGTCTTTTAACAATAGTAGAACCGCTTACAGTAATGAAAGCATCAAGTAAAGCATCTTCATCACTTAAACCTGCAGCCTTAGCTCTATCAATTTCTTCTATCATTTCCTTATATGCCTTAGGTATAACCTTAACAAAGTTCTTAACCTCTGCATCAAAATTATCAAGTAAATACTTACCTCTTTCAGAACCAGTATACTTAATATGATTTTCAATCATATTCTTTAATTCAGCAATATCTTTATCATTTGTCATTTTTTCAATAAGTATAAGCTCCTTATTGCATCTTGATTCAAAATCACCACCATAGTTGTAAACATAAGCTATACCACCTGACATACCCGCACCAAAATTTCTGCCAGTCTTGCCAAGTATAGCAACTCTACCACCAGTCATATATTCACAACCGTGTTGTCCAATAGCCTCAACAACAGCAGTAATACCAGAGTTTCGTACACAAAATCTCTCGCCTGCCATACCATTAATATAAGCTTCACCACTAACAGCACCATAAAATGCAACATTACCAATAATAACATTGTCCTCTGGAACAAACTTAGATACCTTAGATGGTACAACAACAATTTTACCACCTGAAAGCCCCTTGCCAATGTAATCGTTAGCATCTCCAACAAGCTTCATTGTTACACCATGAGTTTGAAATGCACCAAAACTCTGACCAGCACTGCCATCAAATTCAAGATTAATAGTATCATCTGGTAAACCATCTACACCATACTTCTTAGTAATTTCACTTGAAAGAATAGTACCACAAACTCTATCAATATTTGAAATAGCAAGAGATGCGTTAATCTTCTTACCTTCCTGAATAGCTGGTGTACAAAGTCTAACAAGAGCATTAACATCAAGACACTTTTCAAGTTCGTGGTCCTGTTTAATATTAAAGTATCTTTCAGAATCATTAGAGCAAATCTTTGGCTGATAAAGCATACCTGTAAGATTTACTTCCTTAGCTTTCCAGTGATTTAGCTTTCTAGGAACAAGCTTTTCAACATGACCAATCATTTCATTAATAGTCTTACAGCCAATCTTAGCCATCCATTCTCTTAAATCCTGTGCAATAAATCTCATAAAGTTTTCTACATACTCAGGCTTACCGGCAAACTTCTTTCTAAGTTCAGGATTCTGAGTAGCAACACCTACAGGACAAGTATCAAGGTTACAAACTCTCATCATTACACAACCCATTGTAATAAGTGGACCTGTAGCAAAACCAAATTCTTCAGCACCTAAAAGACAAGCAACAGCAATATCTCTACCAGTTAAAAGCTTACCGTCAGTTTCAATAACAACTCTATTTCTTAAGTTGTTCATAAGAAGTGCCTGATGAGTTTCAGCAACGCCTAATTCCCAAGGTAAACCAGCGTGTCTAACAGATGTTCTAGGTGCAGCACCGGTACCACCGTCATAACCACTTACAAGAATAACATCTGCTCTACCCTTAGCAACACCTACTGCAATAGTACCTACTCCAGCTTCACTAACAAGTTTAACAGAAATTCTTGCATCTCTATTAGCATTCTTTAAATCGTGAATTAACTGAGCAAGATCCTCAATTGAGTAAATATCGTGATGAGGTGGAGGAGAAATAAGACCTACACCAGGAGTTGAGTTTCTAGCCTTAGCAATCCAAGGATAAACTTTCTTTCCAGGCAAATGACCACCCTCACCAGGTTTAGCACCTTGTGCCATCTTTATCTGAATTTCAATAGCATTTTGCAAGTAGTGAATAGTTACACCAAATCTACCTGATGCAACCTGTTTAATAGCAGAGCGTCTTAAATCACCATTTTCATCTGGTGTAAATCTTTCAGCTTCTTCGCCACCCTCACCAGAATTAGACTTACCACCAAGTCTGTTCATAGCAATCGCCATACACTCGTGAGCTTCTTTAGAAATTGAACCATAACTCATAGCACCAGTCTTAAATCTCTTAACAATAGAGTCTACTGATTCAACTTCATCAATATTAATTGGTTTATCAATAGTTCTAATATCAAGTAAACCTCTTATAGTACAAAGCTGTGTACTAGTATCATTTTGTAACTTAGTAAACTCCTTAAATAACTTATAATCTCCTTCACGACAAGCCTTCTGTAAAAGATAAATTGAACGAGGATTGAACATATGATATTCACCGTTTCTTCTCCACTTGTAATCTCCACCTGGCTCAAGAGCATCTACCTTAGTAAGTGGGTCAAATGCCTTAGCGTGACGAATCTTAGCTTCCTTGTCAATATGTTCAAGTTCAATACCACCAATTCTTGTTACAGTACCAGTAAAGAACTTATTAACAACAGTTTCACTTACACCAAGTGCCTCAAAAATCTGAGCACCTTGATAACTCTGTATTGTTGAAATGCCCATCTTAGACATAATCTTTACAATGCCGTGAGTTACAACATCAATGTAAATATTAACTGCATCTTCAGCAGACTTTGTTATATAAGAATTTTCAGCCATATCCTTTAATGTAGCATAAGCAAGATATGGATTAATTGCATCAACACCATAACCTAAAAGTACAGCAAAATGATGTACTTCTCTAGGTTCACCAGTTTCAAGAATAATAGAAACCTTCATTCTTGTTCCTTGTCTAATTAAATGATGATGTAAACCAGCACCAGCAAGTAAAGCTGGTATAGCACATTTATTTTCGTCGACACCCTTATCAGATAACACAATCATATTACAACCATTGTCAATGGCAATATCAACTGCTTCAAAAATGTTTTCAATAGCGTTTTCTAGTCCATTTTCTTCTTTAATATTATAGAGCATCGGAATAGTTACAGCTTTATAGTTGGGGTCAGAAATAGCCTTAATAGCTATTGTCTGTTCATTAGTAAGTATTGGTGTGTCACACTTTATTCTTCTACAATTTTCCGGCTTAGGGTCAAGAATATTCTTTTCGCCACCTAAGTAAACAAGTGTACTTGTTACAATTTCTTCTCTTATTGCATCAATAGGTGGGTTTGTAACCTGTGCAAAAAGCTGCTTAAAATAATTACAAAGAAGCTGTGGCTTATCAGAAAGAACAGCTAAAGGTGAATCTGTGCCCATTGCAGAAATAGGGTCAGTGCCAGTTTCAATAATTCCTTTTAATGTAGCATCAATATCTTCCCAAGTATATCCAAATGCCTTTTGCTGAGTAAGAAGAGTTTCTTTAGTATCAAAGTCATTTTCCTTATTTACAAAAAGATTTTCAAGCTCTATAAGTCTATTAATCATTAAATCTCCTTGATGGAGCTTTGCACTATTTTCCTTAATTTTATCAACAAGGTCAGTCCAAACAAGAGCCTTATTACCAAACTTAATATCATTAATATTTACAAGATTTTCACTAACCCACTTTTCATAAGGGTATCTAGCTGCAACTTCACTCTTAACATCTTCATCTGCAATAATCTTTCCAGCCTTTGTATCAATAAGTAACATTTTGCCAGGTTCAAGTCTACTCTTGGAAATAACCTTAGAATCATCAATATCAACAACACCAACTTCAGATGAAAGAAGGAGCATATCGTCAGTAGTTACAATATATCTAGCAGGTCTTAAACCATTCCTATCAAGAGTAGCACCAACAACAACACCGTCAGTAAATGCCACTGCTGCTGGACCGTCCCAAGGTTCAGAACAAGTTGAATTATATTCATAAAAAGCTCTCTTAGCCTTATCCATAGTCTTATCATTTTCCCAAGGTTCCGGAATAGCCATCATAACAGCTTGCTGAATAGGAATACCTGACAGAGTAAGCATATGGAGGTAGTTATCAAGCATAGCAGAGTCAGAACCGTCTTCATTAATAACTGGATAAATCTTAGTAATATCATCACCAAAAATATCAGTATCAAACATTTGTTGTCTAGCATTTGTCCAGTTTATATTACCTCTAATAGTGTTAATTTCACCATTATGAATTATATATCTATTAGGATGTGCTCTTTCCCAGCTAGGAAATGTATTAGTAGAGAAACGGCTATGTACAAGAGCAATAGCAGTAGTCATATCAAGATCCATAAGGTCAAGATAGAACTTAGAAACCTGGTCAGGAGTAAGCATACCCTTATAAACAATAGTTCTTGAAGAAAGAGATGCAAAATAGAAATAACTATCTCTTTCATTATAAATTTCATTATTTAATTCACAGTATCTAATTTCCTTTTCTGCTCTTTTAAGTACAACAAAAAGTTTTCTTTCAAAAGCAATACCAGCTTCAACATCATCAGGCTTTTTAATAAATACCTGCACAATATGAGGCATAGCTTCCCTTGCTGTATTACCAATACATTTAGCATAAGTAGGAACTTCTCTTACACCAAGGTACTCCATACCTTCTTCAACTACAATTTTTTCAAGTTTAGCAAGACTTCTTGCTCTTGTATCATCATCAGGTGAAAGGAAAAGCATACCCACACCATAATCACCAGACTTAGGAAGTTTAATTCCTTCGTTATCACAAACCTTTTTCATAAAGTTGTGAGGAATTTGAATAAGAATACCTGCACCATCACCTGTGTCAGGCTCACTACCTACACCACCTCTATGAGTGAGATTTTTAAGAATTTCAATAGCATCATTAACAATCTTGTGAGATTTTTTACCCTTTATATTAACAAGGCAACCAATACCACAGTTATCGTGTTCAAATTGTGGGTCATACAAACCCTGCTTCTTAGGTAATCCGTTTTGAATCACTGTTATCCATCCTTTCTCTAATTAATACTTATTTTAAAACTTATATAAAAAAGGAACTGAATATAAATAGACATACTTCTACCATTCAGCTCCCTTGCTTATTTATATACTACTACATCTGAATTAAAAAATCAAGTATTTTTTTCAAAAAAATTAAAATAATTAAGTAAAATTTTTAAATACTTAATTATTTTAATTGAAATTAACTTTAACTATGCTATACTAAAGTTAATAGATATTATACTTAAAAGTTTTAGGCTTAACCAATTTCCATAAATTATAATGTACTCTTTTATCTATATTATGTCAACTTGGTTATTACTATAGGAGGATTAATTATGAACATATTTTCTTTTACTCTATCTACAGGCTGTGAAGGATTTTATAACATTACATCAATGGTTAATGATGCCATTAATACTGCTAAAGCAGAAAGTGGTATATGTGTTATATATACACCACATACAACAGCGTCTATTACAATAAACGAAAATGCAGACCCTGATGTAAAAAAAGACTTAACCTTTTCCCTTAATAAAGTAAGTCCTGACAGACCAGAGTTTAAACATTTTGAAGGTAATTCAGCAGCTCATTTAAAATCATCATTAATAGGTTGTAGCGAAACTGTTATTATTGACAAAGGTAAACTTCTTTTAGGAATATGGCAAGATATTTATTTTTGTGAATTTGATGGACCGAGAACAAGAAAGTTTTATGTTAAAATAATAAAGGATAATTAAAAGCAATTAAGGAGCAAACTATGAAAAAAATACTTGCAATATTTCTATCAATAACAATTTTATCTTCAACAGCAACAACAATATATGCAAAAGAAACTGATGAAACGAGAACCCAAAAGGTAGAAATATTAATTGAACAAATGCTTAAAGAAGATGGACCAGAAAATGGCTCATTATGGAATAAAGAAAATACAACTTCTTTCAAATGGTCCTATATAAATGGTTGTATGGTATCAGCAATTTTAGATTTATATAAAGTTAAAGGTGACAAAAAATACAAAAATTTTGCTGATAACTATATGTCACCTTTTATTAGTACAACAAAAGATTCAACAAAAGGTTATATTGCAGCAGATAAATTTAAAATTTCAAGCTATACTCTTGATGACCTTAACAACGGTAAGGCTCTTATTGAACTTGTAAATTTAAATTCTGCTAATAAAAATAAATATCAAAAAGCCTTAACTGAAACTCTATATACAGATATTTTACAATATGAATTAAATAATCAAAAAACAGCAGAAGGTAATTTGTGGCACAAAAAAGCCTATCCTTATCAGGTTTGGCTTGATGGTATATATATGGAAACACCATTTTGGCTTGAATATGAACTTAATATTATAAATAGTCAATCAAGTTTTATTAATGCCTCTAATAATATTACAAATCAAATAGAAAATGTGTACTCCAAGTTAAGAGATACCTCTACAGGACTTTACTATCACGGTTATGATGCTCAGGCTGATAAAAATAGCGGAAACTATAATTCTTCAAATGCTATAAGTTGGGCAACAAAAAATACTGGTCATTCTTCAAGCTATTGGCTGAGAGGTACTGGTTGGTATACTATGGCACTTGTTGATGACATAGAACTAATGCAAAATGCCCAGAAAAAATACAACATTGATTTAAGCTCAAATATTAATAAGTTAAGTAATATTTATACTGAGCTTATAGATTCATTATTAAAATATCAAGATAATAATACAAAAATGTGGTATCAAGTTATTGATAAAAAAGATAGTAAATACAATTATATTGAAACAAGTGGTTCAGCTGCTATAAGCTATTCTCTTATGAAAAGCTATAATATAGGTATAACCAACATTGATTACTACAATAAAGGGTTGGAAGTATTTAGAGGTATATGTGATAACAAACTTGTATATTCTAGTGAAACAAAAGTAGAATTAAATGATATATGTATGACAGCTGGACTTGCTGGCCCAAATTCTGGTGTAAAATCATCATCTGCCACAATTGGACCTAAGCATAATGCAAGAGATAGTTCCTATGATTACTATGTTTCAGAAAAAATTGTAAGTAACGATGCAAAGGGAATTGCACCTTTGATATTTGCATATTGTCAAATGTTAAATTTCAATAAAAATATTGGTGATGTGAATTTAGATAATATAATAGATACAAAAGATGCAGCACTAATTTTAAAATACATTTCTGGTTCAGTTAAACTTACAAAAGAACAACTTAATGCTAGTGATATAAATAAAGACGGTAAAGTAGATATAAATGATACCGTTTCTCTACTAAAATTATTATAAACTTTAAGGAGGTAATGTGAAAACTTTACCTCCTATTTTTATAAAAAAAGCTGTACTCTAGCATTAAACTAAAGTACAGCCAAAATATAATTAACTACTTTCTTTCAATATTAACAGTGCCCTTATTGCTATCAATAGTAACAAGTAACTTGTCTGGAATAGTTGAAGCAACATCAATATCACAGAGGATACAAGGAACTTTTAATTCTCTTGCTAAATCTACAGCGTGAGTAAAATCAACCTTGCTGTCATCAGAACCTACAATAATAGCACCAGCCTTCATCATATAAGGAATAAGACCCTTATCTGGATTAGATGTTACAAAAATATCCCCTGACTTAAAGTGAAGCTTTGCATCAGCAGCGCTAGTACAAATGTTAGTGTGTGAAGTAAACTTAGATGCTTTAGTCATAGCTCTACCAGTTAACAAAACATCACCAACAATACCAACCTTAATAGTATTAGTAGAACCAGTTGTACCAAGAGGAGTACCACCAGTAAACACCATAAGGTCACCACTATTAGCATAACCAAGCTTAAGTGCCTTATCAGCTAAAGCATCAAAACCAGCTGACATACTCTTATGTTCAAAGTCAATCTGCATTGGAGTAGTACCCCAAATAAGGTTAAGCTGTCTGCAAGTTCTTTCAACAGGAGAGCAACCTAAAATAGGAGTAGCTGGTCTATACTTAGAAACTTCTTTAACTGCTCTACCAGATAAAGTCATAGTAGAAATAATAGAAGCATTTAAGTCATTAGCTGTAGTACAAGCTGAATGGCTAACAGCACTTGTAATATTTCTAACCTTTAAACACTGAGAATAAGCTTTATTAAATCTTTCAGCGTAATCAATAGAGGCCTCAACCTTCTTAGCAATTCTATCCATAGCTTTTACTGCCTCAACAGGATAATCACCCTGAGCAGTTTCGCCAGAAAGCATAATAGCATCAGTAAAATCATAAATAGCGTTAGCAACATCATTAACTTCTGCTCTTGTAGGTCTTGGATTGTCAATCATAGAGTTGAGCATCTGAGTTGCAGTAATAACCGGCTTACCCTTCTCAATACACTTCTTAATGAGAAGCTTCTGAACAAGTGGAACTTCTTCAAAAGGAATTTCAACACCAAGGTCACCTCTAGCAACCATAATTCCGTCAGTTACTTCAAGAATTTCATCAATGTTATCAACACCATCTCTGTTTTCAATCTTAGAGATAATCTGAACATCACTACCACCACATTCCTCAAGAACTCTCTTAATTTCAAGAACATCCTTTGCAGAACGAATAAATGATGCAGCAATATAATCAACACCAACACTTACACCAAACTTAATATCGTCAATATCCTTTTCAGTAAGAGCTGGAAGATTAATGTGTACATTAGGTAAATTTACACCTTTCTTAGTACCAAGTAAACCAGAGTTTACAACACGACAAATAACATCGTTACCCTTAATGTCTGTAACTGTAAGTTCAATTAAACCATCATCAATAAGAACTGTAGAACCTACACTTAAATCTTTAGTAATATCTGCATAAGTAACAGCAACTCTAGTGTTATCACCTACAATATCATCAGTAGTAAGAGTGAAAGTTTGACCTTCTTCAAGCTGAACTTTCTTACCGTCAACTAAATCTCTTGTTCTGATTTCAGGACCCTTAGTATCAAGGATAATAGGAATAGGAGCACCAAGTTCTTCTCTAGCTTGCTTTAAGTTAGCAATTCTCTGACCGTGTTCTTCGTGGTCACCGTGAGAAAAGTTAAGTCTTGCAGCACTGATACCTGCCTCAATAAGAGCCTTTATCTGTTCAACAGAATTAGAAGCTGGACCTAAAGTTGAAACAATCTTAGTTTTACGCATAAATATTTCTCCTTTTTTAAACAAAATTATTCAAATTAATTATATAATAACACAAAGACAAAGAAATTTCTACATTTTTTTTATGTTTTTACAAAGTTTATACTAAATTTTATTTTGTCCATAAATAATTATAAATATTGCATAAAACCAAGGCTTTTAAACTATATCTGTTATATTATTAAAATAATAACTTACAACATTAAAACTATATAAGTTATATTATAAAATGTATAAGAGGAATTTGTTATTACCAGAAACAAATTTAATTCTAATTTTGAATATTTATATGACACATTTTCATTATATCAATAGCATTGCTATGACTTGTCGGCGTAACACCTGCACAGCAAGATGAATCAACATTTATTGGTACTTCTGGCATATAAGCCTTAAAAAGCATAGCATTATTTATAACGCATATATCCGTACACAAACCTACAATCTCAATTTCAATATCTTCAGTATTACTTCTTTTGCTTAAAATCTTAGCAAGTTCCAACGACCCAAAAGAATGTTTATCTAAAATAGTAGCACCATTAAGTACATCTGCAACTTTACTATTTATCTGCCAACCTAATGTATTTTTTACACAATGGATAACTGGAAGATTTTTGCCTTCACTTGTTTCCAGATAATTTTCAAAATGAGTATCTCTTGTAGCATAAACATTTTTACATTCATAAGCTTTAATTTTTTCAACAACTTTATCAACAATAGCTACAGCCTCAGGTGTACCTAAAGAACCATCTATAAAGTCATTTTGCATATCTATAACAACAAGGATTTTTTCCAACATTAATCCTCCTTTATACAATCAAATATTACATCAAAAATAACATTGCATTTATCTAATTTAAGTTTAAGTACAATATAAAATATAATATATATAAGTATAACAACAGTGCAAGTTACTATATCCTTAAGCACTACACCTGCGGCAATACCTAAGACAGCAGCAACAACTGTTATTATTGTTGTTGATTTGTTTAATAAATCTAAAGTATCACCATAACTTAATTCGTAATCAATATAATATCCTTCTGTATCAATACCGATAGTACCAGTTAAGTTTATTTCTTTTTTGTCTTCTCTATAAATCTTAACACAAATATTATTATCAGTTTTTTCACCAAAATCTAATACAAAATTTTTATATGGCTCAAATTTTTCTTTTAATCTTTTCACTGCATCATCAACTGTTTTGCAATTATCAAGTTTCACAATATATCTGCCCATAACTAACACCTCTATATTTTCTTAATTTTGTTACTTATTAATTTACTAAATGATTTTAAATATATTTCTTTGTATTCATCAAAATCAATAAATTTACCATTTGAAAGAACCTCCATTTCCACACCAAAAAGATTGACACAAAAATCAAGTTCCTTTAAACCATTTTTTAAATAAAAACTTTTTCTTTTAAGTCTTTGTTCCATATTTTCAGACTTAACTTTAGTACTTTCTATTTCAAGATAAAACACCTTGTTTTTGTATTTATCAAGCATAAATTTCAAGGCTTTTGAACCATAACCTTCTCCTCTTTTATTTTTAGCTATAGCAAAATAAACAAGAAGTACCTTATTATCTATTTCAGTAGTAATAGCAAGTCCACAAAACTGCCCCTCATCCTCAATTCGCATAATATTTGTCATACCTCTCCATTGATTAAACACAAGAAGAGGAAAAGGTTTCTGCTCTACTTTAGGAAATGCTGTCTTATATAATTTTTTTATTTCTTTTAAATCTTTTTGAGATTTTATTTTAACAAGTTCCATTTTATTCACCTATAGTTGTTGTTTCAGTATTCTGTTGAACATTTAAACCTTCTTGAAGTATACTTAAGTTTCTGTATGTAATACCAGCCAAAATTATAAAAAGTATAATGGCTATTACAAGTACAATTTCAGCAACTTTTCTATTTTTATTACTCATATTTTCACCTTAAGCCTTAAAAAAACTTTCAATATCTTCCCACTTACAATTTACTGAACCTTGAGCAAAGAAAGGCTTGCCACCACCTCTGCCATTAAGAGTTGCGTTCATATCCTTTATAAACTGCTTTAAGTCACCGTCTTTTTCACAAACAGCATACTTATATCCCTCATCATTATTTCCAGAAAATACACCAATTTTTCCAGTACATCCATTTTCCATAAGTAAATTTGCAAGATTTCTAACACCATTAGGGTCTAAACCTTTTTCACAAATGATAACACTATCTTTGCCGGCATATTCCTTAACAATAGTATCTAGTCTTTCGTTTTGCATTTCTATTACAGTTGATTTTAATGTATGATTTTCGTTTAAAAGTCTTTCAACAGCCTTAGCAGTTTCCTTTACCTTAGCTGAAAGTAAGTTAGAAATTTCCTTATTTTGTTCCATTACACTTGTAATATGGTCAAAGGCTCTTTTTCCACAAAGCATTTCAATTCTTACGCCACCTTTATAAGCCTGGCAAGAAAACATTTTAATTATACCAAGCTCACCACTAAATCTAATGTGAGTACCACAGCAAGCACAAAGGTCAGCACCAGGAAATTCTACAAGTCTAACTTCACCTTCAAGTTCCTTTTTACTTCTATATTCAATATTTTTAAGCTCATCACCTGAAGCAGTAAATATTTTACACTCAACATTTGACCATACATAACGATTTGCTTTTAACTCAATCTCCTGTACCTGTTCCCAATTAAGTTCACCATCAAGGTCAAGTGTAATCATATCACTGCCCATATGGAAACCAACATTGTTGTATCCATATTTTTCGTGAAACATACCACTTACAATATGTTCTGCTGAATGTTGTTGCATAAGGTCAAATCTTCTTTTCCAATCAATAACACCCTTAACTTCAGAACCAACTTCAAGAGCTTTATCTGTATAATGAATAACATTTTCGCCCTTTTCACCAACATAAGTTACATTAGCATCACCAATGGTACCTAAATCACAAGGCTGACCACCACCTTCTGGATAAAAAGCAGTATTATCAAGTACAACAGCAAAACCTTTTTTATCTTCTTCACAGCTTACTACTTTAGCAGTAAATTCCTTTAAATATGCATCTTTATAGTATAACCTGTTTAAATCCATTTTTATCTCTCCTTACATTAACTCTCCATACATTGTTTCTTCTCCAGCTATATCTATCAGTTTAACTTTAACAAGTTTGTTAGTTAAATCCTCATTAGACTTACAAAGAACCTTAATATAATTAGTTGTATGACCCTCATAATATTCACCATCAAGTCTTTCAAAAAGAACTTCAACAGTCTGACCAATATATTTAGACATAAACTCTTTATTAAGCTCCTCACTTAATTTAAGCATTTTGTGACTTCTTTCACTTTTAACCTCTGGTGGTACTTGAGGTCTTATTTTAGCTGCCGGTGTACCAGTCTTTGGTGAATAAGGGAAAACATGAATTTTACTTAACTTAATTTTTTTAGCAAAATTATAGCTTTCATTAAAATTTTCCTCTGTTTCAGTTGGAAAACCAACAATGATATCTGTTGTAATAGCTACATTAGGAAAAGTATCTCTAAGTCTTTGACAAGCATCAGCATATTCCTGAGCTGTATATCTTCTATTCATAGCCTTTAAGGTATCATCTGAACCACTTTGAAGAGAAAGATGATAATGATTACAAACCTTCGGCAATTTAGCCATTCTGGCCACAAATTCATCATCAACCGCCTTAGGTTCCATTGAACTAAATCTAATTCTTTCAATACCCTCAACTGAATGTACTTTTTCAATAATATCAGCAAGAGTAATATTTCCTAAATCAAGACCGTAACTTGCAATATGAATACCTGCAAGTACAACTTCTTTAAAGCCATTTTCAGCAAGAGTCTTAACTTCCTCAATAACATCCTCTGGCTTTCTGCTTCTTATTGGACCTCTTGCATAAGGAATTATACAATATGTACAATATCTATTACAGCCTTCCTGTATTTTAATATAAGCTCTAGTTCTATCTTTAAGATTAGATACCTTAAGGGGTTCAAATTCTTTTTCTCCCTTAATATCTGTTACAGCATTTAAAACACCTTCTTCAGCCTTATACTGTTCAACAATTTCAACAACCTTACTTCTATCTTTAGTACCAATAACAATATTAATTCCATCAAGCCCAGCTACTGCCTCTGGTTTAACTTGTGCATAACAACCTGTTGCAACAATAATAGCATTTTCGTTGCATCGTCTTGCCCTTCTTATCATTTGGCGAGACTTCTTATCACCGAAGTTAGTAACTGTACAAGTATTTATAATATAAATATCTGCATAATCATCAAATTCAACTATTTCATAACCCTTATCTGCAAAAAGTTCAGCCATAGCCTCACTGTCATATAAATTAACCTTACAGCCAAGAGTTGTAAAAGCAATTTTCTTCATATTAAAATCTCCAAACAAAATATTTTAAAACACTATTCCTATTTTAACAGAAATGTGTTATATTTAAAAGTAGTATTTTGAAAAAAGGAGAAAATTTAAATGAATACACCTGAAACAAGTAAAAAACTAGTTAAACTTGTAGAATATAAAATCAAGGATACATTACTTAACTTAATATATGACCTTGCAGAAAATCCAACAGCAAAGGCAGGATATATTGTACCTCAATCAATTTTAAATATTAAGGATAAAATTGAAAATGCTTATGTTGAATTTGAAAATGTTGTTGATACAACTGAAAGAGATGACTTTGAAAACCAATTAAAGATTATAGCAAAAGAAATTATTGATAGTGGAATTAATGTAAACAAATATGTTGCTTACAACGAACAGCTTGGCGAAAAACTTTTAAAATATTACAAATTAAATGATGTTAGAAATGTTAAAACCGAAATTCCTCTTAACAATTCAGCTATTACTGAAATTGTAAAAGGTTATTTATCAACGCTTCCTGATTCATTTGAAGGTAAATTTGCAATGTCAGAAATTATTTCATCATTGCCTCTCAGAATGACAAGAAAAAAATACAACGACTATGTAACAAAAGCAGTTGAGCTTCTTTCAAAAGATTTACCTAAGGAATTTTCAAATTCCTGTATAGATAGATTGAAAGATATGTTCTATGCTGACTGTGAAAACACCTTTAAATCAGATTTTCCTCTTATGTATGAAAAACTTAAGGCAACAGAAGAAACTGTATCTGAAATCAATAATGAAGAAATAACAGAATCACTTAATGACATTGATGGTAATGTCGAGGCTTTACATAACATTTTTGCTCTTTTAAGTGTTTATTTTAACGATGTTATTTACTTACAAATATTATCAATGTTTGCTGTTGACAGCGAATTTTTATTTAATGATGATATGATTGCCAAAGACTTATACTATTCTTTAAAAGACATTATTACAACAAAGGATAACAGCCTTTTAGAGGAGATTTTAAATAGGGTTGAAAATGAAATTGGTGAAAGATTTGACCTTGCAAAACCTATTGAAGAAGAAATAAAAGATAAGTTAGAAAAACTTACTCAAGATGAATACGACAATCTTCCTACTGATACAATAACAGCTATTAATGTAAGCAATACTATAAGCCAAATGTTTTACAACGAACTTGACCAGCAAATTATGATTTCAAAATGTTCAAATGATGATTTTGATCAGGCAACTAAAGAACTTGTAGACTACATCAATAAAAAAACTGAAAATATGACTACAAATGACAAGAAATTTTTAAAGCAAAGTTTCTTAAAGCATATTCCTTGTCCTATGACTATAACAGAACTTGGTGATTATTGTGGTTATGCTCTTGATGGTGTAAATGACAGAAACACTAGCCTTGTAGCTTACGGAAATATCTTTCAAATTACAGATGAAGCAAGAAAAGAAATAGATGAACACCATCATCACGATGACAACTGTAATTGTGGACACGACCACAGCCACGAACATTGTAACTGTGGTCACCATCATAATTAATCAACTAATAGGTACATTATTATATATTTCATCTTATTACCTATTATTTAGGAGGTTAATATGACAGGTTGGTTAGTAATAAATGGTTTCTTACACAGTAACAAATTTAATGAGATATACAGTTGGCTTAAAACAGCTTTTGAAAAAAAAGGTCATACAATAAATGTATACACAAATATTGAACTTGCAAATATAACAAAAATTGAAAACAAGCCAGATTTTGTTCTTTTTTGGGATAAAGATATACCTCTTGCTAAAAGACTTGAAAAAATGGATTTGCGACTTTTTAATTCTGCCACAGCTATTGAAAATTGCGACAATAAGGCACTAACATATATAGAACTTAAAGGAATTGTTAAAATGCCAAAAACAATTATTGCACCTATGACATACAGAAACATAGGTTACAACAATACTGACTTTGTTAAAAATTCTATAAATACTCTTGGGCTTCCTGTTGTCATAAAAGAATGTTTTGGTTCATTTGGTCAACAGGTCTATTTGGCTGAAAGTTATGAAAAAGCTATAGATATAGTAAAAAACACAAATGAACCTCTTATTTTTCAAGAATTTATAGCCGAAAGCAAAGGAAAAGACATAAGAATAAATATGGTTGGAAACAATGCTGTTGCATCGATGCTTAGATATAATGATAATGATTTTAGAGCAAATATAACAAATGGAGGAAGTATGAAAAATTATACTCCAACAGAAAAAGAAATAGAAATTGCACAAAAAGTCTGCAAAGTATTAAATCTTGACTTTGGAGGTGTTGACATACTTTTTGGAAAAAACGGACCAATTGTTTGCGAAGTCAATTCTAATGCCCATTTTAAAAATATTTATGATTGTACAGGCGTTAATGTTGCTGATTACATAGGAGATTATATTGAAAAATGTGTGGTTGGATAATATATAACAAAGATGATTCAAAAATAAACAGTACCTACATACAATGGTATATAGATAAATTTGCTAAAGAAAATATCAGCCTTAAACTTGTGTATACAGATGAAATAGACTACATAAATTTACCTAACTTTGCTATTGTAAGAGCTATAAGACCCGATATAACAAAAAAATTAGAAAACCTTGGAGTAAAATGTTTTAACAATAGTTTTGTATCTAAAATTGCTAATGATAAAGCATTATCCTACAAATACTTGTCAGAAAACGGAGTTAAAATTTTACCTACATACTATACTATAGACCAAATAAAAAATTATCCTGTAGTTATAAAACCGAAAGATAGTCACGGTGGTGATAGAGTAAATATGGCGAATAACTATAATGAACTTATGTCACTTATGCCACAATATAATGGTAACAACTATGTTATACAAAATGTGGCAAGTGACAAAGGAAAAGATTTAAGGGTATATGTTATTGGCAATAAAATCATTACAGCTATGTTAAGAGAATCAAAAACAGATTTTAGAAGTAATTTTTGCTTAGGTGGTTCTGCATCAGTTTACAATCTTAGCAAAGAAGAAATTAATAAGGTAAAATCAATAATTAACCTTTTTGACTTTGATTTTGTAGGTATAGACTTTATTTTTAACAATGGTAAAATAGTATTTAACGAAATTGAAGATGTAGTTGGTAGCAGAATGGTATATACTTATACTGATATAGATATTGTTGACTTATATATTAAATACATTTTGCATAAATTATAATTATTTTTTACAATTATGTGATATAATAAGAACAATTTACTAGAAATATTAAGGAGGATAATGTTATGAAAATTGCTATGCTTACTAGTGGCGGTGATTGTCAAGGTTTAAATGCAACTATGAGAGGTGTTGCAAAGACTTTATATAACGAATTTAAGGACTTAACTATTTATGGTATATTAGATGGATACAAAGGACTTATTGAGGGCAATTACAAAAAACTTAAGAAAGAAGACTTTTCCGGTATTCTCACTCTTGGTGGCACCATATTAGGTACATCAAGACAGCCTTTTAAAAAAATGCAGATTATTGAAGAAGACGGTGTTGATAAAGTCAAATCAATGATTAACACCTACAAAAAGCTTGAACTAGATTGCCTTGTTATATTAGGTGGTAACGGTACTCACAAAACAGCTAATCTTTTAAGTCAAAACGGTTTAAATGTTGTTACACTACCAAAGACTATTGACAACGACCTTTGGGGAACTGATGTAACATTTGGTTTTCATTCAGCAGTTGATGTTGCAACAGATGTAATTGATAGAATTCATACAACAGCCACTTCTCACGGCAGAATTTTCGTTGTTGAAGTAATGGGACATAAAGCAGGTTGGCTTACTCTTTATTCAGGTATTGCTGGTGGTGCTGATATTATTCTTATTCCTGAAATTCCTTATGATATTAATAAAATGAAAGAAGAAATCGAAAAGAGAACTGCCGAAAATAAAGGCTTTTCAATTATTGCAGTTGCTGAAGGTGCAATCTCCGTTGAAGAAAGCAAAATGAGCAAAAAGGAATTTAAAACAGTTAGAGAAAATATGAAACAATCTTCTATTGCCTATAGAGTTGCTGACGAAATAATGAAGATTACTAACCACGAAGTAAGAGTTGCTGTACCAGGTCATGTTCAAAGAGGTGGTGCACCTAATCCTTATGATAGAGTTCTTTGTACAAGATTTGGTGCTTTT
>UMFG01028813.1_pt1 | contig 19079 bp, 20 predicted proteins | sample 1964961 | NCBI WGS metagenome assembly UMFG01 (sample SAMEA4836041, study PRJEB28245) | human gut metagenome | biome: gut microbiome; material: fecal sample | place: Denmark | collected 2008
ATTTCGTTCAAAGAAAAAGTAAGGTGTTCTGATGCAATGGGTTTCCCGGACGATGAAGAAGAAAAGCAGCAGACACTTATAGAGCAGCTGGTGTCTAACAGTGGAAAAGAGACAGGCGAAAGAAAAAAAGCAGATGAAACGGAGAGAAATGAACGTACTGCTGCCATCGAAAAAGAAAAGAGTGAACGTACTGCTGCCATCGAAAAAGAAAAGAGTGAACGTACACAGGCAGACGCTGCGGAGAAGTCAGAGCGAAAAGCAGAGATTGATGTGGAGCGAAAGAGGATTGATAATTTAGCAAAACTTCCGGCCGGATCTACGGCAGGGGACGCAGAATTAAAAGACATTCGCGTAGGAGCAGATGGCACGATATACGGAAATGCAGGTGAAGCGGTGCGGCAGCAGGTGGGTACACTAAAGAAAGATTTAACATATTTATGTAATTACGAAGCGTATAATTATTTGAGAAATTATCGTTCTGTCCATACAAAGACGAATAACGGAATCACTTTTACTTTACAGGATGATGGATCTTATGATGTAAGTGGGACGGCAACAGAAGATGCATTATTTAATTTTGTTATAAACACTGAAAATATGCCGGATTGGATAAAAGAAGGTGAATGGCTTAAAATAAAAAATTCAAGTAAAATCGTAAATCTCGTATTATGGTATTACGATGAAAATATGAAATATATATCAGGACCTGATACATCTGGAAATTATTATAGTAAAGTTCCGGATAATGCAAAGAGCGTGATTTTGCGATTAAAGGTAAAAAAAGGTGAAACGGTAAGCGAAAATGTAAAGGTTGCAATTTTCAGAAATATTGAAGGAAGAAGACTGATGGCAAGTAGTGATAATGCAGTACTTATGGAAGATGTTAAAGATATGATTCATATTAACAAGGTGGCCGGACAGGGTATGCTAAAAATTGGAAACAGTAATATTTTTGAAATTACAGAAGAAAATAAAACCGGTAATGGCGTGACATATGAGTATGATTCGACAATTGGAGATATAAAAGTATCCTCTTCTAGAGCAACTGCAGGTGGTACAGAAACAGTATTTGTTACGCAAAAAAGCGGTTCAGTACCATGTCACTTTGCTTTTAAAGCACCAAAAAAGATGTGGCTTACATTCCAAAGCAATCCAAATGAATGGATGTCTTTTGACAGTGGTGTAATGTATCAAATATACAGGAATGGGAAAATGATAGGATATGAAAGAGGATTGGGATATTCATTCCTTGCAAATAAAGGTGACGAGTATGGATTCCGTATCATTGTGACAAAAGGATGGAGTGGGAATATAATATTTAAGCCGCAACTAAATATTGGTAAAGAAGCATTAGATTATGAAGTGTGTTGCACGAAGACATATAAAGAGGATACAGTTCCGGACGACATATCAGTGGGAAACATGGTATCCATTATTAATACCGAGTGTACATATGAATTAGCATATGAGACAAAAGAGGTTAAAGAAAAGAAAGATACGAAGCGGAAGGGGATGATATCATTCATTGATGATGATACTACATCGTGCAAATATGTAAAAGATTACCATGACATATTTGAAGGAACCGGAGTGTGTGGAACGTATGCTGTGATGACAAGAAGGATGACAGATGGTGGAACAGATCCGAAAGATCCATCGTATCATTACCGGTACGATGACGAAGGGGAACTTCTTGAATTGCTGAAAACATACGAAATGGAAGGTTTTGGAATGGTATTACACTGCTATTGGCAGAATGATACCCATGAAAGTACACGATATTTTAATGTAGCAACAAGAGATATTCAGAAATGCCGAGAGAACATGCTTCGAGGTTTAAGAGAGTACAGAGAGTTGGGATTCCAAAATGCTGACTTATGGGTAACACCATACGGAGTCCAGGATACAGAGATACAGAATCTCGCCAAAGAATTAGGCTTGGAATGCCTTATATCAATGTCAAACAATACTATTATATCAGAAGGCTATAGGAACCGATGGTGTATACCAAGGTATTCGATAAGTACTACAAGTGATCAGGATTACCTGAAAGAACAGATGCGTACAGCTGTTGAAAAAGGTGGATGGATTAATATTGTAACGCATGCAAATTCTTGGAAAAGTGCTGATTATGAAATGATGAAAAATAAGGTGAGAGAAATCATTGTGTATGCAAAAGAAATCGGACTTGAAATCGGAACCTTTGGGAAGTGTTACAATGAATGGAAATCCGTACTATATGAGAATGAAGCGAGATATATAAGCAGTTGTGCGAATATGATATTAGAGAATTGAACATTAGCAGATAGAATAGTATAATGAATGAAACAAATTTAAAGAAGGAGTGTTTCATTATGGATGAAAAAGAAAAAAGCATTGTAGAAATTGTAAATTGCAATATAACAAGATTTGCATGTGATTTAGGATATTCATATCTTAATGCGGGAGACATGAAGTGGGAAAACGCAAAGGGTGAAACCTTAGAACTGAGCTCTATGAGAGAAGAACGTCTTGAAAACTGTGTTTCATTTATTGAACGTGGTATAGAAGGATTGCAAAATAAATCTATGGATGAAGTTATCGAAAGGCTTGATTTAGAACAGCAAGACAATACATTAAGTTAATAGACAGAGTCAAAGGACCGGTGTTCCGGTCCTTTTTAAATGGCAATAATTCAGATTGAATCTTATATATAAAAGTGGTACACTGTCTTTTACAAAAATACGAAGGAGAAACATCGATGCCAAAAGAAGTAATTATCTCGCTTATTTCCACTGCTTTAGGGACGGTTGTTGGATGGATTTTAAATTGTTTTTCGATTAATGCGGGGAGAATAGTAGTAGAAATTAATGATTTTCATGCAGCTCCGCAAGAACTTGCATATACATATTCAAATGGTCGGTGCACTGGAATGAGAGAGAAAAGGATTATTGCCTCGTTTGAACTATTAGTGACCAATAAAAAACAAACAACGTGTGGGGTTAATAATTGTAAAGTATATCTTGAAAATAAAAATGGGGAAAAACAGTATTTTACAGATTTAACAGAACAAATGGCAGTGTATTACGATGGTACAGATTTATTAAATATACCAGGGAGAACAACAAAAAGCAAAAAAATAGAGAAAGAACTTATGCTTTGGCGAAAACAGAGTCTAAAAGGGAGTGTGATATGCTTAGAATATAGGATTAATGGGAAAAAGAAAATACATAGATGTATACTAGGAGAAATGAAAGAGTAGAGTCGTGCTTATTAATACGGCTTCTACTCTTTTTATATGCAGAAAGGAAAGCACATGGAAATCAGAGCAAGACCTTAACAAGGTCTTATTTTATTGCATAGAATAAGAAAGAGGCAAGAGTAGTGAAAGAACTATTATTGCAGACGTATACCCTGATACTTCCAATTATCTTGGGATATATTGTCTGGCTGTTAAAGAACCAAAAAAGAGACCGTGACGCCAATAGCAAAGGGACAATGCTTCTGCTCCGGGTACAGCTGATTGAGTATCACAGCAAATATATGCAGATTGGAGATATACCGTCTTATGCATACGAAAACTTCTGCGAGATGTACGAAGCATATCATGCGCTTGGTGGAAATGGAATGATAACTAAAATGATGCGTGAAATTGAAGAATTGCATTTAAAAAAGAAAGGTGATTAACTATGGAACAGATTATGAATTATGTAAAACCGGAACTGGTAGTAGTGGCAGTTGTACTGTACTTTGTTGGAATGGGGATGAAACAGTCACAGGCCGTGACAAATAAATATATTCCGTTGGTTCTTGGAATCATTGGAATTGTGATTTGCGGAATCTACGTGATTGCAACCTGTAGCCTGTCTGGTATGCAGAATATTGCAATGGCGGTATTTACAGCAGTGGTACAGGGCGTTCTTGTAGCCGGATTAAGTACATATGTGAATCAGATTTTTAAACAGCTTAATAAAGAAGAGTAAGAGGGTGAGAAATCATCCTCTTTTTTTAATAGATGAAAGGAGAACTCATTATGGGATGGACAGAATATGAAAAGAAATTAAAGGAATGGTATGGATACAGTGAGGCGAAGAATCAGGACGATATTATCATAGATATTTATAATTCGCAGCGTCCGGCCGGATCTTATAAAATGACACGCACAGATCCATGGTGCCATGCTACAGTGTCTGCAGCTGCTTATGCATCAGGAAATGCCGGTAAAGTACCGAATACCTGTTACTGCCCGACCGGTATTAATATATGGAAAAAGTGGGACAAATGGGTAGGAAGATATACCAATGCATACAACCCACAGGTCGGACACATCATTTATTATGATTGGAACAAAGATCTCATTTCTGATCATGTTGGAACCATTATTTCACGAAATGGTGATACATTAACTGTCAGAGAGGGAAATCGAAATGACATGCTCTGTGATCGTCAGATTAATGTAAATTCACCATTGATTATCGGTTATGGTATTCCAAACTGGGGAGGAGCAACACAGACACCGGTTGCAACGATTCCGACACATGAGGAGACTAAACGTACATGGTTGCAGATCGGTGACACTGGCGAAGAAGTTAAAGATGTACAGACAAAGCTGAGCGCACTTGGATATTCCTTGCCATCAGGTGCAGATGGAAAGTATGGAAATGAAACATTTACGGCTACCAAGCAGTTCCAGCATGATGTAGGAATTAAGGAAGATGGACTCGCAGGTGAGATCACAAGATCTAAGCTGAATAATGCTTACAACACACGGTCAGCTACAAAAGCGAATAATTCGTGGATTGCAAGATTGCAGGCAGCATGTAATGCTCAGGGATTTTCGAACCAGAAAGTTGATGGCATTGCCGGTCCGAATACATTGGCCGGTTGTCCGACATTGGGGACAGCTTCCAGAGGATCTATCACAAAACTTGTTCAGGAAAAATTAAATGCAATGGGATACAATTGCGGAGCAGTAGACGGAAAGAATGGACCGAATACACAGACAGGAATTAATGCATTCAAAAAAGCAAAAGGTCTTACTGCAAATGGAATCGTAGATAAGAACATGTGGAAAGCATTATTGGGACTGTAGAAAGAATAAAAACAATTTGCCCCCTTTTTGCCCCTTTTTTGTATTTTGAGTAAAAGAAAATGCCGGAAACCCTTGAGTTTCCGGCATTCTTACGATTAAGTTCAATGCGGATAGTGGGACTTGAACCCACACGAAGTCACCTCCGCAAGATTTTGAGTCTTGTGCGTCTGCCATTCCGCCATATCCGCATATGTGTTGTTCACACAACAAAATAAATTATAACTATAAATGTATCGTCTGTCAATCTTTTTTTTAAAAAAAAGAAAAGGTGAATGTACAGATAAGGGAAGAATAAGTAGGAGCAAAAATTAGCCTTTTAAAAAGAAGCAAATTGGTGTATAGTAAGATAGTGATTTTATAAGAAAATGAACTATTTAGGTGGAGAGATAAAATGAGCAGTAAAATTGTTCTGATAGATGGCCACAGTATTTTGAACCGTGCCTTTTATGGGCTGCCGGATCTGACGAATGCAGAAGGCCTTCATACAAATGCAATATATGGATTTCTGACGATTATGTTTAAACTTCTGGAAGAAGAAAAACCAGACTATCTGACGGTGGCATTTGATGTCCATGCTCCGACTTTCAGACATAAAATGTATGCAGAATATAAAGGCACCAGAAAGCCGATGGCTGATGAACTAAGGCAGCAGGTTCCTGTGATCAAAGAAGTGCTTCAGGCAATGGGAGTGAAGACGATCGAATGTGCGGGTCTGGAGGCCGATGACCTGATCGGTACACTTTCCAAGCGTTGTGAGCGCAAGGATATGGAAGTTGTGGTTATTTCCGGAGACCGTGATCTGTTGCAGCTGGCGACTGAGCATGTAAAGATTCGAATTCCGAAGACGAAGCAGGGCAGAACGGAGATAGAAGATTACTATGCCAAAGATGTTTTTGAACGCTATCAGGTGACACCGGAAGAATTCATCGATCTGAAAGCGTTAATGGGCGACACGGCAGATAATATTCCGGGAGTTCCTGGTATCGGGGAAAAGACAGCGACAAAGATCATCACACAGTATCACTCGATAGAAACGGCGCACGATCATGTGGAAGAACTGAAGCCGCCGAGAGCGTCTAAATCATTAAATGAATACTGGGATCTTGCGGTGCTCAGCAAAGAACTTGCAACAATCAATGTAAATGCTGAGTTTTCATATCAACTTTCAGAAGCAAAACTGGGTAACATATACACTGAGGAAGCATATGTCTTCTTTCAGAAACTAGAGTTTAAAAATCTTCTTTCCAGATTTGATGTTGCGGCACCGGCAAATAAGATCGAGGATGGTTTCAGGATTATCACTTCAAAAAGAGAGGCAGAAGAGATTTTTGCAAAGGCTGAAAAGGCACAGACGACAGGAGCAGTACTTTTTAAAGATATGGAAAATGTATTGCCGTTATTTGCAGATCAGGCCGGACTCGGAGGTATCGGTCTGTGCTTCTCAAATGAAGCAGGCTTTTGTATAAAAACCGGGAATGATATATCAGGAGAATGGCTTTTGGAAAAGCTTGCAGATGTGGCAGAAACGACAGATACATTTTCGATGTTTCATCTGAAAGAATCAATGGATCAGATTAAGATCCGGAAACCGGAAAATTGTTTTGATGTGAGTGTGGCTGCATATCTGCTGAATCCACTTAAGAATAATTATACATGGGAAGATGTTGCGAGAGAACATCTGGACCTGATGGTTGATGAAAAGGCAGATCAGGAAATAAAGGCCTGCTATGAAGCTTATACAAATTATGCATCAGTAGAAGTCCTGAGCCGGAAATTAGCGGATACGAAGATGGATACCTTGTTCCGGGAAATTGAGATGCCGCTGGTATTTACATTGTTCGATATGGAGCAGAATGGTATCCGTGTTGAGGCAGAGGCATTAAAACAGTATGGCAATCAGCTCGCCGGCAAGATCGGTGATCTGGAAAAGGAGATCTACGAAGAGGCTGGCGAAACATTTAATATTAATTCGCCAAAACAGCTGGGTGTGGTATTGTTTGAAAATATGAAGCTTCCGGGTGGGCGAAAGACAAAGACGGGTTATTCCACTGCTGCAGATGTTCTTGAAAAACTGGCGCCGGAACATCCGGTAGTTGCAAAGATTTTGGAATATAGACAGTATACAAAGCTCAAATCCACATATGCGGACGGACTGGCAAATTATATTCAGGATGATGGAAGGATTCATGGAAAATTCAATCAGACGATCACGGCAACCGGAAGAATCAGCAGTACAGAACCAAATCTTCAGAATATTCCGGTGCGGATGGAGCTTGGCCGCCTGATCCGTAAAGTATTCATTCCGGAAGATGGATACCGGTTCGTGGATGCCGATTATTCACAGATCGAACTTCGCGTATTGGCACATTGTTCCGGAGATGAGCATCTGATCCGGGCATATAAAGAACAAAGTGACATTCACCGTATTACAGCCTCACAGGTATTTCATATACCGTTTGACGAGGTGACTCCGCAGCAGAGAAGGAATGCAAAAGCCGTAAATTTCGGTATTGTGTATGGAATCAGTTCATTTGGACTTAGTCAGGATCTGAGCATTACACGAAAAGAGGCTGCAAAATATATTGATGATTATTTTGCAACCTATCCGGGAATCAAGACATTTCTGGATCATGCAGTGACACATGCAAAAGAAGAAGGGTATGTGGTAACACTGTTCGGAAGAAGACGTCCGGTTCCGGAGCTTTCTTCCAGTAATTTTATGCAACGTTCGTTTGGAGAGCGGGTGGCAATGAATTCTCCGATTCAGGGAGCGGCAGCAGATATCATAAAGATTGCAATGATCCGGGTGAATCAGAAACTGAAAAAACAGAAGATGAAATCAAGACTTGTCTTACAGGTGCATGATGAACTTCTGATAGAAGCATACGAACCGGAACTGGAAGCAGTTCAAAAGATTTTAAAAGAAGAGATGGAGCATGCGGCCAAATTAAAGGTGCCGCTTGAAATAGACATGCATACAGGAGTGAACTGGTACGAAGCAAAATAAGAGGTGTGAGAGATGAAGATTATAGGAATTACCGGAGGAGTAGGCGCAGGGAAAACACAGATTTTGGAATATCTGAATAATAAATATGGTGCGACTATTTGTATGGCAGATGAAGTAGGAAAGAAACTGCAGAAAAAAGGAACAGAATGCTTTGATGAAATTGTTGCACATTTCGGAGAAGGGATTCTGGATGAAAAAGGAGAGTTAGACCGGACAAAGCTTTCAGACATTGTTTTTTCCGACAGGGTTGAACTTTCTGTACTGAATGGGATTGTACATCCAAAAGTAAAAGAAGAAATTCAGAAGAAGATTGCAAGAGAAGAACGCAAAAGTACGAATCTGATGCTGATTGAAGGAGCACTTCTGATCGAGGATCATTATGAGGAGATCTGTGATGAACTTTGGTATGTGTATGTGGAAGATTCGATCCGCAGAAAACGTCTGAAATATGCAAGAGGATACGAGGACTGTAAGGTGGATCAGATTTTCGAAGCACAGCTTCCGAAAGATCTGTTCATGCGTCACTGTGACCGGGTGATCGACAACAGCGGACAGTTTGAAGAGACAAAGATCCAGCTGAATAAGATCATAGAAGACTTATAGAAAGGCAGATAATATTTAATATGAGATTATGCAGTATTGCAAGTGGAAGCAGTGGAAACTGTATCTATATAGGAGATGATCAGACTCATCTTCTGGTTGATACCGGTATCAGCAAGAAAAGAATAGAAGAAGGGTTGGCAAAATTGGAGATAAAAGGAGATGAACTGGAAGGTATCCTGATCACACATGAACATGTGGATCATATTCAGGGACTTGGTGTGTTCAGCAGAAAATATGAGATTCCAATCTATGCGACACCCGGAACTATTGCGGGAATCCGTAATTATAAAAAATTAGGAAACCTTCCGGATGGACTATTACACGAGGTAGATATAGATCAGCCATTTTCACTGGGAACACTGAATATCGATCCGTTTGCAATCTCCCATGATGCGAACGAACCATCCGGATACCGGATAGATAATGGAAAAAAGGTAGTCGCAGTTGCAACAGACCTTGGAATATATGATGATTATACCGTAGAACATCTAAAAGATTTGAATGCGGTCGTTCTGGAAGCAAATCATGACATACATATGTTGGAAGTAGGACCATATCCATACCCCCTGAAACGGAGAGTTATGGGAGATAAGGGACATCTGTCTAACGAATTGTCAGGAAAGCTTCTTTGCGATATATTACATGATGACTTGCAGTATGTCGTTCTTGGACATTTAAGTAAAGAGAATAATTATGAAGAATTGGCATATGAGACGGTCAGACTGGAAATCAGCATTGGTGATAATCCTTATAAGGGAAATGACATTCCGATGATGGTAGCTAAACGGGATCAGGTATCTGATATCATTGCATTATAAGAAAGAAACAATGGCGAAGACAATAGGAGGAAAACAAATCATGAAGAAATGTGTAATCACAGTTGTAGGAAAAGACACCGTAGGTATTATTGCAAAAGTATGTGAGTATCTTGCAGGAGCAAATGTTAATATCCTTGATATCTCTCAGACCATCGTAGATGGATACTTTAATATGATGACGATTGTTGATGTAACAAATTGCAGCAAAGAAGTGGCTGTGGTTTCAAAGGAGCTGGAAGAGATCGGAACTTCTATCGGTGTTGCCATTCACTGTCAGAGAGAAGAAATATTTGAAAAAATGCACAGATTATAAGCAAATTAAAAATATTCACGGAAAGGCAGGAAAAACACATGATAAACAGATATGAAGTATATGAGACAAATCAGATGATTGCAGAGGAGAATCTGGATGTACGTACAATTACCCTTGGAATCAGCCTGTTGGATTGTATAGATGCAGACCTTGATAAATTAAATGAAAATATTTACAACAAAATCACTACCGTTGCGAAAGATCTTGTGAAGACCGGAGAGAAGATCGAGCAGGAATTTGGTATTCCGATCGTTAATAAACGAATCTCCATAACACCGGTAGCACTGATCGGCGGTGCGGCATGCAAAAGTCCTGAGGATTTTGTTACGATTGCAAAGACATTGGATAAAGCTGCAAAAGAAGTCGGTGTAAACTTCATCGGTGGTTATTCGGCGCTGGTGTCAAAGTCTATGACAAAAAGCGATGAGAACCTGATCCGCTCGGTTCCGCAGGCACTTGCATGTACAGACCGTATCTGCAGCTCGATCAATGTGGGATCAACGAAGACCGGTATTAACATGGATGCAGTACGTCTGTGTGGTGAAATTGTAAAGAAGACAGCTGAAGCAACAAAAGAAAATGATTCTCTCGGATGTGCAAAACTTGTAGTATTCTGTAACGCGCCGGACGATAATCCATTTATGGCAGGTGCATTCCTTGGTGTAACAGAAGGAGATGCTGTGATCAATGTCGGTGTCAGCGGACCTGGTGTTGTAAAGCATGCGATTGAACAGGTGCGGGGCAAAGGCTTCGAAGAGTTATGTGAGACGATTAAAAAGACAGCATTTAAGGTGACTCGTGTCGGACAGTTGGTTGCCGGAGAAGCATCCAAACGTCTTGGTATTCCATTTGGAATTATTGATCTGTCACTGGCACCGACTCCGGCAATTGGAGACAGCGTCGCAGAGATTTTGGAAGAAATCGGTCTGGAACGTGTTGGTGCGCCGGGAACGACGGCAGCGCTTGCAATGTTAAATGATCAGGTTAAAAAGGGCGGTGTTATGGCTTCTTCTTACGTAGGCGGACTGAGTGGTGCTTTTATCCCTGTAAGTGAAGATAAAGGTATGATCGATGCAGTGGAAATGGGTGCACTCACAATTGAAAAACTGGAAGCAATGACATGTGTATGTTCGGTAGGACTTGATATGATTGCGATTCCGGGTAAGACAAGTGCTTCTACTATTTCCGGAATTATTGCAGATGAGATGGCAATTGGTATGGTGAACCAGAAGACGACCGCAGTACGTCTGATTCCGGTTATTGGAAAAGATGTCGGAGAGACGGCAGAATTTGGTGGGCTTCTCGGTTATGCACCAATCATTCCGGTCAATGAATATGACTGCAGTGCATTTGTGAATAGAAAAGGAAGAATCCCTGCTCCTGTACACAGCTTTAAGAACTAAAAAGAGAACAGAGCTATAAGAAAAACGTGTAGCATATGATAATGAATACAATTTATATTATCATATGCTACACGTTTTTGTGCCTGGACAGGAAAGGAGCGCTGCTGACGAAAGAATGATTTATATACTATACATGTATGATCTGCTTTTGGTATTCGTTTATGAAAGGAATTCCGAACTTGTCGGACACTACGCTTTCGTACAGATCTGATGCAAAAGTGGTCTGATCCAGCATTCGTATTGTTTCCGGAAGAAGCGAATCTGTCTGCCCTAATTTTGTAATAACCGGAATGCTGGCGTTTTCTTTTATCTGACGCAGCACATCGGCATGTTCTTTACGAAATCCAAGAATTCTGGTATAGATGCAGGAAGATTCCCGGTATCTCAACATATCTTCTTTTTTTACGGCTAACAGAATATGCAGCAGACCTCTGCTGATACGGCTGTAAGTCAGTTCTTTTGTTTTTAAAAGCTGACAGAACTGTTCGAAGTTCAGAAACTGATTCCGGTTTCGGATGATACGGTTTGCAAGATCCTCGGATATATCCTGATACTCACATAGAGATCTCCGGGTTTCGCAGAGCAGGCGGTATTTTAATAAAAGGGAGAAATCATTTGTTTCAATGGGACAAGATTGATTCCATGCATCCCGTAACAGACGCAGGGCGTTTTCAGGAAGCTGGTTCTGCAACAGTTCGGAGAATCCGTCCGGTGTCTGCTGAGGATCTGCCGGATATCTGCTGAATGGCTGCTCCTCCCAATGTCTCAGGGCATTCCGAATGGCAGAGGCGGAACTTGACTGTGGCTGAAGTTTTGTGTCATGGTATCCGGAAGAGTCCCGCTTTAACGTATATGGTACCATCCTGCTGTTCTGCTTTTTCAGTGCTTTCAGATATTCAATCCCAAGAATATTATTGGGTTCAGAAAGAATCTGTGAAACGGAAGCATCACCGGTTAATTTTTCCAAAGCCTGGTGTCTGGCGGCAGGAAAAGAATGTCCTTTTTTTAATGCATCCTGAAGCATATGGCTGTAAGTATCTGATTCGGAGAGAAGCAGCTGTGCAATATGCTGTAAAACAGAAAGCTCTCCGCATTCACTTCCAAAGCATAATGTATCGATGCATCCCAGACCTTCCAGAATAGAGATGGCGCCTTGGGCGAAGAATTCGGCACTGCCGGATGCATAGCAGACAGGAAGCTCGCAGATAGCCGATGCGCCGTTTAGAAGTGCCATATGCGCACGGGAATGCTTGGATAGAAGCGCAGGAGTTCCGCGCTGTACATAATCGCCGCTCATGACGATTACAACCCGGTCGGCACCGGTTAGTTCCCTGGCTCTTTCTATATGATAAAGATGTCCGTTGTGAAATGGGTTATATTCTGTAATAAGTCCAACAGTTTTCATGAAAATCTCCTTGTATAACATTCTGAAATTGATTATACTATACAATGATTTGGTACGCAAATGGGATGTTTGCCGGGCAAGATCCGAAGAAAGGAGGAGGCATATTATTATGGAAGAAAATATGAATGAGGAAGCCTTAACGGCAGACGGGCAAAAAGACGATGATATTGATTATGTAGAAGACAGAGAAGAACTGACTGAAGAACGTATTAAGGATATGCTGGATGCCCGGGAATATAAAGAATTGAAAGAAGAACTGGAAACAAATATGTATCCGGTGGATCTTGCGGAGATTCTGGAAGAATTTGATCAGAAACACATGGTGCTGGTATTCCGTCTGCTTGCAAAAGAAGAAGCGGCAGAGACATTTTCATATATGAACAGCGATATGCGCGAAGACCTGATCAATGCACTGACGGATTCCGAACTGGAAGAGATCATGGAGGAAATGTATCTGGATGATACCGTTGATGTGCTGGAAGAGATGCCTGCCAACGTGGTAGACAGACTGCTGATGGTGACAGATGCGGAAAAACGTCAGCAGATCAATCAGCTTCTTCAGTATCCGGAGGACAGTGCCGGAAGTGTGATGAATGTAGATTATATTGCACTGCGAAGAGAGATGACGGTTGCTGATTCCATATTAAAAATAAGACAGGTTGGTCTCAACCGGGAGACGATTTATACCTGTTATGTAACAGAACAACGTCATCTGATCGGGCAGGTTGACATAAAAGAACTGCTGACCAGCAGTGAATCCAAGACGGTTGAAGAGATCATGGATACAAATATGTTGTATGCCCGTACGACAGACGATCAGGAAGACGTTGCCAATATCATTACAAAATATGGTCTGATCGCATTGCCGATCGTAGATCATGAAAACTGTATGGTCGGTATTGTAACCGTTGATGATGCGATGCAGGTACTTCAGGATGAGACAACGGAAGATATCAGCATCATGGCCGGTGTCAATCCAAATGAAGACTCGTATTTCGGGACATCAATATTCGAGCATGTAAAGAGCCGTATTCCCTGGCTGTTGTTTCTGATGCTGTCTGCGACGGTAACACAGATGATCATGAACAGCTACGAGAATGCACTGGCACTGATGCCGCAGCTTGCAGGATTTGTTCCGATGCTTACCGGAACCGGAGGAAACTGTGGATCGCAGAGCTCGACACTTGTGATCCGTGGACTTGCTGTCGGAGAGATTGAATTTTCGGATCTGTTTAAAGTAATCTGGAAAGAAATCCGCATTGCATTCTGCATCAGCATCATACTGTCTGTGGTAAATGGAATCCGTATCATGTTGATGGGACAGGGAGATGCCATGATGGCATTTACCATTGGTCTGACGATGGCTTGTACAGTGTTGATCGCAAAAGTAGTCGGATGTACACTCCCTCTGATCGCTAAGAAAATCGGACTTGATCCGGCAATCATGGCGACACCGCTGATCTCTACACTGGTTGATATCAGCACGATCAGTGTATATTTTGCGATTGTGAGTTACGTATTTCGCTTATAACACTGTGAAATTGCAATAGTTTTTGTCAAAAGCAGGATAAATATTGTACATTGTACGCAAAAAGAGACATAAGATTACAGGAAGAACCCTTGTCCACAGGGGTTCTTTGTATTATAATGAAAATACTGAGAAAAATATTTGGAAAGGAGTCTATTTATCATGGGATTTATAGATGAAATCAAAGCAAAAGCAAAAAGTTGTAAAAAAACAATCGTTCTTCCAGAGAGCGAAGACATCAGAACTTATGAGGCAGCAGAGGCAATTTTAAAAGAAGGAACAGCTAACCTGATCCTGATCGGAAGCGAAGAAGAGATCGCTAAGAATAAAGGGGATTTCGACATCACAGGAGCTACAATCGTAGACCCTGCTACATATGAGAAGACAGACGAATATGTAGCAACACTTGTTGAACTGAGAAAGAAAAAAGGAATGACAGAAGAGCAGGCAAGAGAGATTCTTCTTACTAATTACTTATATTATGGTGTAATGATGGTTAAGATGAAAGATGCAGACGGAATGGTATCCGGAGCATGCCACTCTACAGCTGACACACTTCGTCCATGCCTTCAGATCCTGAAGACAAAACCAGGAACAAAGCTTGTATCTGCATTCTTTGTTATGGTAGTACCTGACTGCGACATGGGAGAGAACGGAACATTTGTATTCGCTGACTGCGGACTGAACCAGAATCCTACATCCGAAGAGCTTGCAGCAATCGCTCAGTCTTCAGCAGAAAGCTTCAAACAGCTCGTTGGTGCTGATCCAAGAGTTGCTATGCTTTCTTACTCAACAATGGGAAGTGCAAAACACGATGACGTAACAAAGGTACAGGAAGCTGTTAAGATCGCAAAAGCTGAGAATCCGGATCTTATGTTAGACGGAGAGATGCAGCTTGATGCAGCACTTGTTCCTTCTGTTGGAGCAGCTAAAGCACCAGGAAGCCAGGTTGCAGGAAAAGCCAATACTCTGATCTTCCCTAACCTTGATGCAGGTAACATTGGATACAAACTTGTTCAGCGTCTTGCAAAAGCAGAAGCTTACGGACCAATGACACAGGGAATCGCAGCACCTGTTAACGACCTTTCAAGAGGATGCAGTGCTAAGGATATTGAAGGTGTTGTTGCAATCACAGCAGTTCAGTGCCAGAATCAGTAAGAGATAAAGTAAGAGGAGAAATAATATGAAAGTATTAGTAATGAACTGCGGAAGTTCATCTTTAAAATATCAGTTGATCGACATGGAGAACGAGAGCGTTCTTGCAAAAGGTATCTGTGAAAGAATCGGAGCCGATGGATCTGTATTAACACACAAACCAACAGGAAAAGATAAATATGTTGTAGAGCAGGCAATGCCAGATCATGGTGTAGCAGTACAGTTAGTACTGGATGCTTTACAGGATAAAGAGCATGGTGTGATCGAAAGTGCGGATGAGATTACAGCAATCGGACACCGTGTACTGCATGCAGGTACTATTTACAGTGATGCAACACTTGTAACAGAAGACGTGAAGAAAGTTGTTCGTGACTGCTTCGACCTCGGACCTCTTCATAACCCTGCAAACCTGATCGGTATTGAAGCTTGCGAAAAAGCAATGCCTGGCAAACCGAATGTAGCAGTATTCGATACAGCATTTGGTATGAATATTCCAAAGAAAGCAGCTATGTATGCAATCCCATATGAATATTATGAGAAATACAGCATCAGAAGATATGGTTTCCACGGAACAAGCCATATGTTCGTATCTGGTGAAACTGTAAAACTTCTTGGAAAAGAAGATGCAAAGGTTATTGTATGCCACATTGGTAATGGTGCAAGTATCTCCGCATCTATCGGTGGAAAATGCGTAGACACAAGTATGGGACTTACTCCTTTGGAAGGACTTGTTATGGGAACACGTAGTGGAGATGTTGATCCTGCAGTTCTTCAGTTCATCTGCAATCATGAAGATATCAGCGTAGATGAGATGCTGAATATCCTGAACAAAAAGTCAGGACTTCTTGGAATCAGCGGTGTGTCTTCTGACTTCCGTGATGTAAGACAGGCAGCTGCTGACGGAAACGAAAGAGCACAGCTTGCAATGGATACTTACAAATACCGTGTTGCAAAATATATCGGATCTTATACAGCAGCAATGAACGGTGTAGATGCAATCACATTTACAGCCGGTGTTGGAGAGAATGCTCCGGACCTCAGAAAAGACATCTGTGATTACCTTGGATATCTTGGCGTAGAGCTCGACGAAGAAAAGAATGAGAATGTTCACGGAGAGACAACCGTAATTTCTACACCAGAATCAAAAGTAAAAGTAATTGTCCTTCCTACAAACGAAGAGTTAGCTATTGCTCGTGAAACAGCAAAATTAGTTTAAGACTAAATGACTAAAAGAATGTAAATTTCTGTTGACAAAATAATTTTACATGATATAATAGTCTAGTGTGTGAATAGGAGACGATACTATGATATTAAACCTATCCGACGTTCTGTCTGAGCAGCATAAAGCAATACATGAATCTGTTCCGATTGAAATGACTTGTTTCAAGTCTGAGATGGGAGATTATGCAATTACAGAGAAGACACCACTTGAATTGTCTGTAGAATATGCAGGTGACCGCAAGTTGGAAGTGACTGGTAAAGCTGAGATTACATCAGTTGCACCATGTGACAGATGTCTGGAAGATGTAGAAGTGAAGGTGACACTTGACTTCAAGCATAAGATTGATACAGAGTCAGATGCATATGATCAGTCAGAAGATTTAGACGAGAATAACTATATTGACGGATATAGCTTAGATGTAGAACAATTGGTCTACAACGAGTTATTGGTAGGGTGGCCGACGAAAATTCTATGCAGCGAAGACTGTAAAGGTATTTGCAACGTATGTGGTCAGAACCTGAATAAAGGTACCTGTAACTGTGAAGATACGGGGCTCGACCCTAGAATGTCAGTTATCCGTGATGTATTTAAGAATTTTAAGGAGGTGTAACCTATGTCAATTTGTCCAAAGAATAAATCTTCTAAAGCAAGAAGAGACAAAAGAAGAGCAAACTGGAAAATGAGCGCACCAAACCTGGTAAAATGCAGCAAGTGTGGCGAATTAATGATGCCTCACAGAGTATGCAAGGCTTGTGGTTCATACAACAAAAAAGAAATCATTGCTCAGGATTAATTACAAAAAACGCTGTAAATTCAAGGGTTGTGCGATTAATTGCATGACCCAAGAATACAGTTGTAACCCAAAAGTAGCCCAGTTCAAAACATAAATTTTATTAATGAATACATTAAGATTGTGCTTTTGAATTAATATTTGTAAATAGATTTGTAAATAAATTGAATTTGTTTAGAAATGTGTTTGTAAAGAATTTTTTGAAAGAATAGGTTTGCCTATTCTTTTTTTTATACAATTAACAATATTGTTTATTATAATTTATGTTTTTTGTCCAGAAAAAACAGAAGAAATTTTTTCTGTCATACTATAAATAGAAGGGAATATTCCAATACATAAGAAAAGGAGGACTTTATATGGTAAAAAAAGAAGATGATATTGCTTATGAGATTGAGATAGAACGTTCCGAAGAAATGGAACAGGAAATAGATAATTCTATCAACCAGATGAATGATGAGTTTCGCATGACGAGGACAGCCGCAGAATTAACGGACTTACAGGGAAAAGAAGAATGAGAAAAATAGATAAATACATCTCCAAAGAGAAACTGTGTAATTTGGTCGTAAATCGTGCTGAAAAATTGTTTGAATTGTCTTCTGTGGAATCGAATTATCTCAGAAACCGATTAAAAAAATATGATAAAATGGAATTGCAGCATCTATATCATAATTTTACTTCATTTGGTGTGGATGCTGTGCTTGAATGCATATGTGAGAATGAAAAACTGAAACATCAGAACAAGAAATAGGCTGGCACTATCCCGTAGTGCCAGCTACTTTTTCTTAGACATCCATTAAATCAGAATAACCATCTGGTTCACAAGATGATGGCTTGTAAGGATCTGTAATCTTATGGAATGTATTTATTTTATTGTCTGCAAGCTCTATACCGGAATTTGGATAGATGTTAGTGTTAAGCCGTTCCAGATACTGAGAAATCTCCCGGATATCCTTTTCGATATAATCCGGATATTTTTGATGAATATTATTTAATTCCAAGAGGAGCTTCGAAATTCGATTGTTTTCTAATTCAGTTCCGGATCCTGCAAGAACCATGTCACTTGCGTATTCTGTACCTGCTTTATCGTTTTTTACAGCTACCGTAACAAACATAGGCATATGTTCCATATTGCACTGCAATTTCAATTCATGAATCAACGGCTCCAATTTTGTTTTATAAAATTTTCTTTTGTCATAAATATCTTTTTCAGTCACTGTCTTTCCCTCACTCTGATAGGAATATCTTATGGAGCATGTGCAAAGGCAATCAAATGGTTCGGAAATAATGCCATATCTTGTTTACGTAAAGATCCATATGCTTATGGGAAAAAGATTGGGTTGTCTTATAAGCAGGAAGAACTACTGTGTAAGCATTTTTCACACAGCGCAAATACATCCTGCAGGCTTCGTGCATGTTCAGAAAAGGCATCTGATAATGTCTCTACAAGTGGCCATATTTGGACTGACATGCGTGTGTACTATCAGGAAGTAAAACAGCTTTTAAATAATCACATATTTGATGAAGACATTGCATTATCAACCTGTATGCCATTTATCCAGAAACAGATGCTGTTGGATACCCAAAATGAACGATTCTATGACCGTTCACTTTTAATTGCGGAACAACGGGCTGCCAGAAATCTGTTGCGCCTTGCGCTGGCAGGAAACAGGGAAATGGAACCATTTCGTGGAGAACTGGTAGAAGAAGCTCAGAAAGTATGCGGTATCCTAAAATGGAGTACAGTTTATAGTAGTGTATAGCGTG
>UMFG01008253.1_pt1 | contig 19065 bp, 16 predicted proteins | sample 1964961 | NCBI WGS metagenome assembly UMFG01 (sample SAMEA4836041, study PRJEB28245) | human gut metagenome | biome: gut microbiome; material: fecal sample | place: Denmark | collected 2008
CAGGTTTAGTAAATTCTTCTTCTGTAAATCCGAGACCTTTTAAAACGCCGGTAAGCTCACTTTTATAAGCGTAACCGTCTGCGTGCTCAAATGCAGAAGTCAGTCTCTGATAAGTGGCAAGACGTGCTTCAAGAGCATCTCCGGAAAGAGACGGAAGCTCTATCTCGATTGTACGGATCTGCTTTTCCATCTCAATGACTTCAGCTTTTGCCGTGCGGACTTCTTCGTAAATGGTATTGCCGCTTTCCATCTCCTGATGCTGTGCAAGGTAGCCGAGAGTTTTGCCTTTGGTAAGAACAACCGTCCCTGCATCGGGAGAAAGCTGTCCTACGATCATCTTGAGGATCGTGGATTTGCCGGCTCCGTTAAGACCTACAAGAGCAGCTTTTTCATGGTTCTCTATATGAAAGGATCCGTCTTTTACGATGACCTGATCCCCAAAACTTTTTGACAGATTATGACATGCCAGTATCATTTTTATATCCTCCTGTTAAAGTGGCAATTATGTTACTGCTCACAGTAACATAATTATAGCTGAAATACGACAAAAAACAACTATAAAATTTGACTTTTTCACTAGATTCTTATATAATTAAAAATAATGAGTCAAAAAACAGGAAGGTGGAAGTGAAAGTGGCATCAAGAGAAATATCTCAGGCAGTAATAAGGAGACTTCCGCGGTATTATCGTTATTTAGGGGAACTACTGGAGAGCGGAGTCGAACGGATATCATCCAATGAATTAAGTAAAAGAATGAAAGTAACTGCTTCACAGATCCGTCAGGATCTGAATAATTTTGGTGGATTTGGACAGCAGGGATATGGCTATAATGTAAAGTATCTTTATACAGAGATAGGTAAGATCCTTGGACTGAACGAGAAACATAAATTCGTTATCATTGGAGCAGGAAATCTTGGACAGGCACTGGCGAACTATGCAGCATTTGAAAATCGGGGATTTGTTTTAAAAGGGCTGTTTGACGTAAACCCAAGGCTTGCCGGATTGACGATCCGTGGAGTTGAGATCCGTATGATGGATGAATTGAAGGATTTTGTGAAAGAAAACGATATTGAGATCGGGGTTCTTACGATTCCGAAGACAAAAGCAGTAGAGGTTGCCAATCTCCTGGTAGATAATGGAGTTAAGGCTATCTGGAATTTTGCGCATACAGATCTGAATCTGCCGGATAATATTATTGTGGAGAATGTTCATTTGTCTGAAAGTTTGATGAGATTATCTTATAATATCACCAGATACAATGAAGAACATGAAGGAAAGTAGGCAAAGCAGACCAGAAGGCAGAGGTGCAGGAAAGTTTTTTCCTGCACCTTTTTGAAAATCAAATGTATGGGAGACCGGATATGAAAGAAATACTGACAGCAGATCAGATGAGAAGATCGGATCAGAGAATGATACAGAAGATGCAGGTCCCGTCCCTTGTCCTGATGGAACGGGCGGCACTTCAGTGTGTGGCTGCGATGAAAGCAGAAGACATAGATTTGTCGAAAGCACTGGTCGTGTGTGGAAGTGGCAATAACGGTGGTGACGGATTCGCAATTGCAAGGATGCTCGTAGAAGAAGGGAATCATCCAGATGTAGTATTGGTCGGAAATTATGACCATCGTAGTGAAGAAACAAAAATCCAGATGAAAATTCTGGAAAATCTGGGAATATCTGTAGGAAACAGTTTGCCACAGAAAGAATATAGTGTTATTATAGATGCCGTATTCGGTATTGGCCTATCCCGTGAAATAAAAGGCAGATATGCAGAGGTGATTGATCAGATGAATCGGATGACTGCCTGTAAGGTGGCAGTCGACACTCCTTCAGGGATCCGTTCGGATGATGGAAAAGTGCTTGGAACGGCATTTAAAGCAGATCTTACAGTGACCTTTGCGTTTCAGAAGATGGGACAGATCCTATATCCGGGATGTGAGTATACAGGAAAGCTTGTTACAGCGCCGATCGGAATTACCAGACCGGAGTTTTTTGCGGAAGAAGAAATCTGCATGGCACTTGAAAAATCCGATGTGCCGGCAATGCTGCCGCAAAGGAAACCGGATTCTAATAAAGGAACTTATGGAAAGGTTCTGATGATTACCGGAAGCAAAGGAATGTCCGGTGCAGCATATTTAAGTGCCAGGGCAGCATATCTTTCGGGAGCAGGTCTTGTCCGGATTTATACGGAGGAAAGTAACCGGGCAATCTTACAGGAACTTTTACCGGAGGCGGTAATGACGACCTATTCTCTGGATGAGACAGAATCATTTGAAGAACTTCCGGATTTGCTGGAATGGGCGGATGTGCTCTGTATTGGATGCGGACTCGGTATGGGACCGCATTCGGAGGAATTACTGAAAAAGGTGCTTGAGAATAATAAAACCCCGGCTGTTATTGATGCGGACGGACTGAACCTTCTGGCAAAGACCGATGAGTGGGGGATCGAACAGATTCGGATGAATCCTTCCGGATATGTACTTACTCCACATATGAAAGAAATGTCCAGACTGACCGGATACAGCGTACAGGAATTAAAAGACAACAGAAGAGAGCTATTAAGGAAATATACAGAAAAAGTCCATGCTGTCTGTGTACTGAAAGACAGCAGGACACTTGTGAAAGCGCCAGAGGGAAGGCTTATGATCAATACCACCGGTAATGCGGCAATGGCAAAGGCCGGATCGGGAGATGTGCTTGCGGGAATGATCACCGGACTTATGGCACAGCATATGAGACCGGATGATGCCGCTGTGCTTGGCGTTTATCTGCATGGGCTGTGCGGAGATTATGCCAGAAAAGAACTTGGCTCTTACAGTGTGCTTGCGGGTGATCTCTTGAAAATGCTCGGCAGAACACTTAAGGAATTGGAGGATATGACAGAATGAAGAAATACAGCAGACTGCGTGCGGTGATCGATCTGGATGCGGTGATGTATAACATGGAAATGATGCATGCAAATATAGAAAAAGGAACCAAGATGGTCGTGGTCATCAAGACAGATGGTTATGGTCATGGAGCGGTGCCGATTTCAAGAATGCTGGAAGATGTGGACTATGTCTGGGGCTATGCGGTCGCAACTCTGGATGAGGGTGTTGTGCTCAGAAAAGCCGGCATTCAGAAGCCGATTCTTTGCCTGGGATGTATTTTCCCGGACCAGCTGGAAGAGATGATCCGTCATGAGATCCGCATGACAACCTACAGCTATGAGCTTGCGAAGCTTGCGGATGAGACCGCATACCGTATGGGGAAGAAGGCATATCTGCACATTAAGATCGATACAGGAATGTCAAGACTTGGCTTTCCGGTAGCGAAAGAAAGTGTAGAGGAGATCCTTAAGATCGGCAGACTTGTTTATACGGATTGCGAAGGAATGTTTACCCATTTTTCAAAGGCAGATGAGACGGATAAGACCACGACACTGGAACAGATCCGTGCTTTTTTGTGGATGAAAGAACATCTTGCAGCAGAAGGTATGGAATTTACTTATTATCACTGTGCAAACAGTGCAAGTATCATTGATATGCCAAAGCTTGGAATGAATCTGGAGAGAGCCGGGATTTCTACCTATGGACTGTATCCGTCAGATGAAGTCAATAAGGAGGCAGTTCCGCTCCGGCCGGCAATGGAGCTGATCGCGCATGTGACTTATGTGAAATGGATTGAAAAGGGTACGGAAGTCAGCTACGGAGGCACCTTTGTTGCCCCGAAAAGGATGCAGATTGCCACGATCCCGACGGGATATGGAGACGGATACCCTCGAAGTCTTTCCAACAAAGGATATGTTCTGATCCATGGTCAGAAGGCACCGATCCTTGGCAGAGTCTGTATGGATCAGTTTATGGTAGATGTGACCGGAATTCCGGATGTGAAATTTGGTGACAGGGCAACACTGGTCGGCCACGATGGGGATGCTTATCTTTCAATAGATGAGCTTGCCGGTCTGAGCGGTAGATTTAACTATGAATTTATCTGTGATATCAATAAACGTGTTCCGCGGGAATATCTGCGTGACGGAAAAGTTGTAGAGCAGGTCGATTATTTCTAAAATGCGGGGATGCACTTCGAAAGAGATATGAATACAGCAGGAGAAAGCTGGCAATAATGAAAGTATCTTGATAAGCGGAGTGTGAAAGAAGTGCAGATCAGGCGTGGAGATATTTATTATGCGGATTTAAGTCCGGTAGTCGGTTCGGAGCAGGGCGGTGTGCGTCCGGTTCTTGTCATCCAGAATGATGTCGGGAACCGGCACAGTCCGACCGTTATCTGTGCCGCGATCACTTCAAGGATGAATAAAGCGAAGCTGCCGACACATGTGGAAATCGATGCAAAAAGGTACAGAATCGTCAAGGATTCTGTTGTCCTTCTGGAGCAGATTCGGACTATCGATAAACAGAGACTGAAGGATTACGTGTGCCGGGTAGACAAAGAGCTTATGAGAAAAGTCGATGAAGCGCTGTGCGTCAGCCTGATGCTTCATACATAAAAGAGGAGAAGTATGGAAAGCAATGGAAACGGAAGGTAATTTACTTCAGAAAATGAAAAATGTATTTTCTGACAATGAAGATAAAGAGAAAATTGCAGAAGAAATCATTGAAAAAGTACTGGAAGGCTATGAAAAAGGTGTTCTGACAAGACGTGAGATGAAGATGATCACCAACATTTTTGAATATATGGATTCGGATGCAAAAGATATCATGACGCACCGGAAAAATATCGTAGCACTGGATGGAGAGGAATCTCTGGAAAAAGCACTTACCTTTATGTTGGAGGAGAACAAATCCAGATTCCCGGTTTATGAAGAAGATATTGACAACATTGTGGGGATTCTTCATATCCGGGATGCGATGCAGAGCTACCTGGACGGTCCGGCAAGGAAAAAACCAGTGCATGATCTGAAGGATGCCATCCGTCCGGCAGGATTTATCCCGGAAACAAAGGCGATTGACAAACTGTTTCAACAGATGCAGCAGGACAAGAGCCATATGGTGATCGTGCTGGATGAGTATGGACAGACATCAGGGATCGTAACGATGGAAGATATTGTAGAAGAAATCGTTGGAAATATCCAGGATGAGTATGATGAGGAAGAAGAGCTGATCATCAAACAGGCAGATGGTACATATATCGTGGATGGTATGACACAGCTGGAGGATCTGGAAGAGCTTCTGGGAATCAGTTTCAACGAAGAAGATTACGATACGATCAATGGTTATCTGATCGACTGCCTGGACAGAATTCCTTCGGAAGATGAAGAATGTCAGGTGGAATTCGGAGGCTATCTGTTCCATGTATTGTCAGTTGATAATAATACAATACGCAAAGTCCTTGTCAGTAGGACAAAAAAGTGATAAAATAGTACAATTGAGAATAGTAAAAATACTGAAGAGAGGTAAAAAGTAATGTCAGGACATTCAAAATTTGCGAATATCAAGCATAAAAAAGAAAAAAACGACGCAGCAAAAGGAAAAGTATTCACGAAGATCGGTCGTGAAATCGCTGTAGCAGTCAAAGAAGGAGGCGGAGCTGATCCGGCTAACAACAGCAGACTCCGTGATGCGATTGCAAAGGCAAAAGCAAATAATATGCCAAATGACAATATTGACAGAAGTATCAAAAAAGCAGCCGGAGACGGAGATGCTAACAACTACGAACACATCGTATACGAAGGATACGGACCGAACGGAACTGCGATCATCGTTGATGCACTTACTGATAACCGTAACCGTACTGCTTCTAATGTAAGAAGCGCTTTCACAAAGGGAAAAGGAAATATCGGAACCAGTGGATGTGTTTCTTTCATGTTTGATCAGAAAGGACAGATCATTGTCGATAAAGAAGAATGTGAACTGGATGCAGATGATCTGATGATGCAGGCACTGGATGCAGGAGCAGAAGATTTTTCGGAAGAAGAGGACAGCTTTGAAATTCTTACAGATCCGAATGATTTCAGTGAGGTTCGTCTTGCTCTGGAAGAAGCGGGTATTCCGATGGCAAGCGCAGAAGTTACAATGATTCCACAGACATGGGTAACTTTGGACAACGAAGAAGATATCAAGAACATTCAGAAGACGCTTGATCTTCTTGAAGATGATGATGATGTACAGGAAGTATATCATAACTGGGAAGAAGCATAGGATCGATTCCGGGAGGAACCTGAATGAATCAGAGTATACAGGATGGATTGAATGACCTTTTTGACCAGATTATTCCGATTTCCGGAGATTTCAATAAAAAGACTTATGCGGATTCGTTTAAAAATGCATACGAGAAGTATAAGTCACTTTTTACTGAGATTGCACAGGAATGCGAGAATTCGGAAGACAGACAGGAAGAGATTGAAGAGATTGCTGCTGTTCTGCCGGATAGAATGCGGGAAGTACTGGATCAGGAAAGTTCAAAAAGAAAAAAAGAAAATGTACTTATGAAATATAATCTGGGCATGGTTACGTATGTGATCCCGATGTTCCGTTATGGCAGAATGGATGCTTGTGAAGAGATTGTAGACTGCATGATCGAACGCTGGAATGATCATGATCTGGAACTAAAGATCAGTAAATCGGAATTCGAGCAGATCCAGGGAGGCTTCAAATCACGTCTCTGCTATATTACTACAGCCGTATGTGCAAGCCTTGGCAAACCGGATGACTGTTACGAACTGAATCTGATGAGAAGATACAGAGATGAATATCTGGTGAATCAGAAAGGCGGCGAAGAAATTGTTGCCGAGTATTACGATATTGCTCCGACAATCGTAAACCGGATCAACCGGATGGAAAATTCAGAAGATGTATATGCAGATATCTGGTGCCGTTATCTTCACCCATGTGTTTCCATGATCGAATCCGATAATCTGGAGGCATGCCGCAAGATTTATACGGATATGGTATATAGCCTGCGCAGGAAATATTTATTTTCATAATGTTTAAATCAAAGAGAATGTGCCGAGTCACATTCTCTTTTGCATATACAGTGAATCAGGTACAGATTTGTGTCGGTACAAGAATCTGCGATTCATTTCTGTGGCGAAAATCCTGCATATTTTCATAAGCATTGTCCATACTAAGCTAAAAAGAACGGAGGAATGCGGCAATGAAAATACAGGAAGAAACGGATGTAAAAGAATACCAGATACGTAAGAAAAAGAGCAGGGAACAGACTGTAAAAAATATGGAAAATAAAGAAAAGGCAGTCAGAGAGACAGAGCTGGAGACCACAAAGGAAGAAGATGAACATGTTAAAGAAATGGGAATGCTTTCGCTTGATCGACGTCGGAATCATCAGATCGAGCTACTCACGATCATCGGCGAAGTAGAAGGGCATGAGACGGTTTCCGGCAGTACAAAGGCAACCAAGTATGAGCACCTGCTTCCAAAGCTGGCACAGATTGAGAACAGTGTTCAGACTGATGGTGTGCTGATTCTCTTAAATACATTGGGCGGAGATGTGGAGGCGGGACTTGCGATTGCGGAAATGATCGCGTCCTTAAGCAAACCGACAGTATCTCTGGTACTTGGAGGGTGTCATTCTATCGGTGGCCCTCTTGCTGTGTCGGCAGATTATTCTTTTATTGTTCCAAGTGGGACGATGATCATTCACCCGGTGCGGACAAGCGGAATGTTCATCGGTGTGGCACAAAGCCTGCGGAATATTGAAAAGACGCAGGATCGGATCACCGGATTCCTTGCAGAGCATTCCGGAATGTCACAGGAGCGGATTGAAGAACTGATGCTGGATTCCACACAGCTTGTCAAAGATGTGGGGACAATGCTGGAAGGAAAACGTGCAGTGGAGGAAGGACTCATTGACGAAGTTGGCGGAATAAGAGATGCATTAAATAAATTGCATGAAATGATTGATGAAAAAATGGAAAATACTGATAAAAATTATGAGATGACATAAGGCGAAGAGGATGCTATAATAAAATAGTATGTACAAGTATACACTTTTGATGACTGATTCCGGATACTATATCTGGGGAGAGAGGAGAAGGAATCGGTCATTTGATTACAAGATAAAGAGTATAAATACAAGGGGGAAGTTTGATGGCTTCAAAGACAACAGGAACAAAGAAAAATGCAAAGCAGAGCACGGCGAAAAAGCGGCAGCCTACGAAGAAGACAAGTGCAAAGTCTGCAAAATCTGCGAAGACAACCAGAAAGAATACCACATCAAAAGCTGTGCCGCAGGAAGAATCATTTCTTGCAACGGAGATTCTGATCTGGGTGACACTTGCGGTAGGGATTCTGCTCACAATCAGCAATTTCGGACTTGCAGGTGCATTTGGAAGAAAGATTGCAGCACTGCAGCAGGGAATGATGGGTTGGATGGCGTATGTATTCCCACTGCTTTTATTTTGTGGAGTCGCGTTTGTGGTTTCCAATAAAGGAAACAGGATCGCATATATTAAGACTGTTGCAGGCGTTGTATTACTGGTTCAGTGCTGTGTGCTCTTTGAACTGATTGATGAAAAAGGCGGATCTGTCGGAAAGGCAATTGCGGTCAGACTGGTGCCGGCAATCGGTAAAGTTGGTACATATGTTGTCGTGATCATTTTAATGGTGATCTGTGTAGTCCTTATCACAGAAAAGTCTATTCTAAAAGGAATGAAGATCGGCGGGGAAAAAGCGTATGACCGTGCCAGAGAGGACATGCAGAAGCGTAAAGAAGAGGCTGAGGAACGCAGGGCAAGACGGGAAGCTATGCGTGTTGATTATCAGGTAAGCGGCGTTTCCTTTAATTCGACAGTTGGAGGAAAAGAGAACGAGGCAGAAAAAACAGAAGAAAAAGCCGGAAAAGAAGCAAAGGAAAGCACAGAAAAGAAAGCTACCAGACGCAGCCGGAAGGATATGAGCAGCGTGCTTGCCGGTGCAGAAGAAGCGGCTGCAAAGCACATTATGGAACAGACTGGGAAAATTGCACTGGATGATGTAGTGATCAATCGTGCGATGCCCCTTTCCGCTACAGAGCTGATCCCGGATCCGGAACCGGTTCCCCTTGAGCCGGTGAAAGAAAAACTCCCGAAGTTCTTAAAAGGAGCGATGCAGGAAGCAGAAAAAAAGACGGAGTCCGGTAAAGATATACAGACAGATGTGGCTGAAGAAAATTTATCAGCGGTGCAGACAGAAGACGGAATAAAAAGACAGGTCTCCGGAAATTCAAAAGTTAAGGCAGATATCCCAAAAGAGGTGGCTGCTGTTGCAGATACGATTGCAAAAAGTGAGAAACCGGTCAGGGAATACCGCTTTCCACCTCTTAGTCTGTTGAAGCATGGAAGTAAAACCTCCGGAGATTCGGATGCGCATCTGCGGGAGACAGCAGCAAAGCTCCAGAAGACACTTCAAACCTTCGGTGTGAATGTTACAATCACTAATATCAGCTGCGGACCTTCTGTCACACGCTATGAGTTACAGCCTGAGATGGGGGTGAAAGTCAGCAAGATCGTAGGACTTGCGGATGACATCAAGCTGAACCTGGCGGCGGCTGATATCCGTATTGAGGCACCGATTCCAGGAAAAGCAGCGGTCGGTATTGAAGTTCCGAATAAGGAAAATACTGCAGTTATGCTGCGTGATCTTCTGGAATCAGATGAATTTAAGAAAAGTAGATCACGGATCGCATTTGCGACAGGTCGTGACATTTCAGGTAAAGTGGTGGTATCAGATATCGCAAAGATGCCGCATCTGCTTGTCGCAGGAGCTACCGGATCCGGTAAATCTGTCTGTATCAATACGATCATTATGAGTATTATCTACAAAGCAAAACCGGAGGATGTGAAGCTGATCATGGTAGATCCAAAGGTGGTGGAATTAAGTGTATATAATGGAATTCCACATCTGATGATCCCGGTTGTAACGGATCCGAAGAAGGCAGCAGGAGCTTTGAACTGGGCGGTTGCAGAAATGAACAGACGTTATCAGCTTTTTGCCGAGTATAATGTCCGTGATCTGAAAGGTTACAATGATAAAGTCGAGAACATTAAAGATATTGATGATCCGAATAAAGCACAGAAACTTCCACAGATTGTAATCATCGTAGACGAACTTGCAGACCTGATGATGGTTGCACCTGGAGAAGTAGAAGAGGCAATCTGCCGTCTGGCACAGCTTGCGCGTGCGGCAGGACTTCATCTGGTTCTTGCAACGCAGAGACCATCGGTTAATGTCATTACCGGTCTGATTAAGGCGAATATGCCATCAAGAATAGCATTTTCTGTATCATCCGGTGTGGATTCCCGTACCATCATTGATATGAATGGCGCGGAGAAGCTGCTGGGAAAAGGCGATATGTTGTTCTATCCGGCTGGCTATCAGAAGCCGGTACGTGTTCAGGGGGCTTTTGTTTCTGATAAAGAAGTCCAGGCAGTGGTTGATTTCCTAAAAGAGAACAGCGGAGGCGCAGCCTACAGTGAAGAGATCCAGAAGCAGGTGAATAGTAATCAGAATGTATCTGCGGGAGGAGCATCTTCCGAGGACGACAAAGATGTCTACTTTGTAGATGCAGGAAAGTTTATCATTGAAAAAGACAAAGCATCGATCGGAATGCTCCAACGGGTGTTTAAGATCGGGTTTAACCGTGCGGCGCGGATTATGGATCAGCTTGCCGAGGCGGGAGTCGTAGGAGAAGAAGAAGGTACCAAACCAAGAAAAGTACTGATGTCTATGGAACAGTTTGAGCAATACATAGAAGAATCAGTTTAAGAAACGCAGAAGAAAAAAGGGAGGATATAATTATGAAAACAGACATTCAGATCGCACAGGAGGCAGAGATGCTCCATATTCGCGAGGTTGCAGCAAAGGTTGGAATTGAAGAGGAAGACCTTGAGTTTTACGGCAAGTATAAGGCAAAATTATCGGATGAACTGATGGAAAGAGTAAAAGACAGACCAGATGGAAAGCTGGTACTTGTTACTGCAATCAATCCGACTCCGGCGGGAGAGGGGAAGACGACGATTACCGTTGGACTTGGAGAGGCAATGGCAAAGCTCGGTAAAAAAGCTCTGATCGCTCTGCGCGAGCCATCGCTCGGACCTTGCTTTGGAATTAAAGGCGGTGCTGCCGGTGGCGGTTATGCACAGGTTGTACCGATGGAAGATCTGAATCTTCATTTTACCGGAGATTTTCATGCGATCACATCGGCAAATAACCTGCTTGCAGCTCTTCTTGACAACCATATCCAGCAGGGAAATGCTCTTGGAATCGATCCGAGACAGGTTGTGTGGAAACGGTGTGTAGATATGAATGACCGTGTACTGCGTAATGTAGTAGTTGGTCTTGGAAATAAAATGGACGGAATGGTAAGAGAGGATCACTTTGTGATCACGGTTGCGTCCGAAATTATGGCAATTTTATGTCTGGCAGATGATCTGGAAGATCTGAAAAAACGTCTTGGCAGAATCATTGTTGCCTATACATTTTCCGGAGAACCGGTTACAGCTGACCAGCTTCATGCAACCGGTGCAATGACAGCACTGTTAAAGGATGCGATCAAGCCGAATATTATCCAGACTCTGGAACATACACCGGCACTGGTACACGGTGGCCCGTTCGCAAATATTGCACATGGCTGCAACAGTGTACGTGCAACCAAGATGGCGCTTAAGCTGAGTGATATCACGATCACAGAAGCGGGATTCGGTGCGGATCTGGGTGCAGAGAAGTTTATGGATATCAAGTGCCGTATGGCGGGACTGAAACCGGACGCAGTAGTTCTGGTTGCAACGGTACGTGCATTAAAATACAATGGTGGCGTGCCAAAAGACGAACTGAACGAAGAAAATCTGGATGCTCTTGCAAAAGGAATTGTAAATCTTGAAAAGCATATTGAGAACCTGCAGAAATTCGGCGTTCCAGTTGTGGTTACCTTGAATTCATTTGTCAGTGATACTGAAGCAGAATACGAATTTATCCGTAAGTTCTGCGAAGACAGAGGCTGCGAATTTGCCCTTGCAGAAGTATGGGGTAAAGGCGGAGACGGCGGAAAAGAGCTGGCAGAGAAAGTATTACAGACTCTGGAGACAAAAGAAAGCCATTATCATCCGATTTACAGTGATGAGTTATCAATTGCAGAGAAGATCGAGACAATCTGCAAAGAGATTTACGGAGCAAAGAGTGTTGTATATGAACCTGCTGCAAAGAAACAGCTTGCACGAATTGAATCAATGGGCTTTGGCAAGTTCCCGGTATGTATGGCAAAGAACCAGTATTCTCTGTCCGATGATGCGAAGCTTCTTGGACGTCCGGAGAACTTTGATATCCATATCCGTGAAGTCTATGTAAATGCAGGAGCAGGATTTGTTGTTGCTCTTACCGGAGCAATCATGACCATGCCGGGTCTTCCGAAAGTACCTGCAGCAAATGGAATTGATGTAGAAGACGGTAAAATTACCGGATTGTTCTAAAAGAAGTATGATACCAGAAGGAGACGAAAGACAATGAAATGTATGCACTGTGGAGCAGATTTGCCTGAAGATCAGTTGATCTGTCCTAGCTGCGGCAGGGAAATACAGATCGTGCCTGATTATAACCCACTTGATGATATGCTGACTGCTCAGTTAAAAGGAGGCATTACACAGACAATGTCGCTTCATCTGGGTGAGCAGGAAAAGCAAGATGTCAGCTATTCTGGTGCGGCAAATCCGGTATATGAAAGACGGGAAAGTGTTGGAGGAGAGACCAGGTGCGTGGGAAATTCGGGAAGTGTTGGTCGTCGCCAGCAGGAAACTGTGACCAGGCGTGGAAGAGATGCGGTGGTCAGACGCAGTGATGTCAGACCGGCTACCGGACGTGTGGGTCAAAGAGAAGATGCGCGGGAACAGACGAGAAGAGCGTATGAAGAAGAACGCAGATTGCGGCGTATGCGGGCAGAAAAGAGAAAAGAGCGCGCCAGAAAAAAACGCCGGAAAATGCTGCTTATGCTACTGGCGGGGTGTATTGTTCTGGCAGGACTCATTTTCTTGTTTTATCAAAATTCATATACCGGAAAAGTAAAGAAAGGATACCGGCTTCTGGCAGCTTCCGAATATGAGAATGCACTCACTGTATTTGAAAAAGCAGCTTCTGGAAGTCCGAAGAAAGCAGAAGCTTATACAGGAATTTCAAAGGTTTATATTGCCAAAGATGATCTGGATCAGGCAGAAGAAGTTTTTGCAGACGAGATTGCAAAGCAGTCCGGAAATGCAGAAATTTATCGTGCAGCGGTAGAATTTTATATTGATACCAAACAGGAAGAAAAGGTATCACCGCTTCTGAATGCATGTACCAGTGATACGGTTCTTGAAGCACTGAAGGATTATGTGTCAGGTGAACCGGAGTTTAGTCTGGATGAAACAGAGACATATGATGAAGTGCAGGCACTGGAACTGACCGGAAAAGGAAAAGCAATCTACTATACGACAGACGGTTCAGAGCCGACAACTTCAAGTACGAAATATACGGAACCGATCAAGATCGGTGAAGGTGAGACGACGGTGAAAGCAATTTCTGTTAATAAGAAAGGAATTCCAAGCCTGACAGAAAGTAAAACTTATAAAGTTGAGTTCCCGATTGCAGATGCGCCGGCGGTGACTCCATCGACCGGGCAGTATAACCATGTCCAATCAATCAGTGTGGTTGTACCGGATAAGTATACGGCATATTACACGACGGATGGATCAGATCCGGATCCGGAAAATAATTCTGCGACGCAGGAGTATACCGGGCCGATCGTAATGCCGGCGGGAAGTACGATTTTCAGCTTTGTTCTGCAGGACCAAAAAGGCAGATTAAGTGATGTCACAAGAAGAAATTATGAACTGAATACAGATTAAAACCCGATTATAAGAAGAGAGTATGCCAAGCCGTCTGCTTGTCAGAGCAGACTGGTAAAGCGTACTCTTTTTCGATTACTTTCATTTTTGAAAAATTTGCGTAAAATATGTGAAATATATCACAAATCAATTATTTTATGAATAGGGTAGAAATAATATGGTTTATTAAAAATGTATAATTGTATGGAAATAAGTACAATTTATTTGTGGTAAAATGTTGCAAAAAGCATAGAATTGAGATACAATATGATTGTCAAAAAGATAACATACTTTAAGGGCAAAGGAGTGTTTGAAATGAGCAGATTTACATTACCAAGAGATATTTACCATGGAAAAGGATGTCTTGAAGAACTGAAGAACCTGAAAGGAAAAAAAGCAATCCTGGTTGTCGGAGGAGGCTCCATGAAGCGTCAGGGATTCCTCGACAGAGCTGAGAACTATCTGAAAGAAGCAGGAATGGAAGTAAAGCTTTTTGAAGGTGTTGAGCCAGATCCATCTGTTGAGACCGTTATGAAAGGTGCAGCAGTTATGCAGGAGTTCCAGCCGGACTGGATCGTAGCTATGGGTGGCGGATCACCGATTGATGCTGCAAAAGCAATGTGGGCATTCTATGAATATCCGGATGTTACATTTGAAGATCTCTGTATTCCGTTCAACTTCCCGGAACTGAGAACAAAAGCAAAATTTGCTGCAATTCCGTCAACATCAGGAACAGCAACAGAAGTAACAGCATTCTCCGTTATTACCAACTATCAGACCGGAGTAAAATACCCACTTGCCGATTTTAATATTACACCGGACGTTGCAATTGTAGATCCGGATCTTGTCATGGGTCTCCCAGTAAAGCAGGTTGCTTACACAGGTATGGATGCACTGACACATGCGATCGAAGCTTATGTATCTACCTTGAACTGTCCATTTACAGATCCGCTTGCACTGCAGGCAATCGAGATGGTTCTGGATTACCTTCCGGCATCTTACAAATGTGATATGGTAGCAAGAGAGCAGATGCATTATGCACAGTGTCTTGCAGGAATGGCATTCTCCAATGCACTTCTTGGAATCGTACATTCTATGGCACATAAGACAGGTGCGGCATTTTCAACCGGACACATTCCGCACGGATGCGCAAATGCAATTTACCTTCCATATGTAATTAAGTATAATGCAAAAGATCCGGTCGCTGCAAAACGTTATGCAGAAATCGCACGCAGAATGGGACTTCCGGGTACATCTGAGAAAGCGCTGATCAACAGCCTGTGTGCAAAGATCGATGCATTTAATGTAGAACTGAATATTCCGAAGACACTGAAAGATTTCGGTATTGACGAAGCAGAATTCAAAGAAAAAATTGCAAAGATTTCAGAACTTGCAGTTGGTGATGCATGTACAGGATCCAACCCACGTCCGATCGATCCGGTAGCTATGGAAAAACTTTTCAACTGTACATATTATGGAACAGAAGTAGATTTCTAAAAAAGAGAATATAGTTCTTACAGAGACAGACGGCCTCGATACTGACCGTCTGTCTCATTTTATATCCGGTCAGCAGGTACAAATTCGTGCCGGCACAAGATTTAATACGGTTGAAAAATTTGGTAACCGGAAGAATTTTGGCAGATTTATAGAAGAAATATTAGTACTTATAGATAAAAAAGATAGTTATATTTATGACATAAATAATTTTTTAACAAATTAAAAAGAAATACTTGCTATTTACTTTGCAATAATTTATCATAAAGAGAGTAAATATTTTAGGAGGCAATGCAATGTACAAGATAAGAAAAGCTGAAAAACTGGCTGATAAGATTTATCTTATGGATGTAGAAGCACCACGTGTGGCAAAGCACTGTGAGCCAGGACAGTTCGTAATTGTCAAGATGGATGACAAGGGGGAAAGAATTCCGCTGACAATCTGCGATTATGACAGAGAAGAAGGAACAATTACCATCGTATTCCAGACAGTAGGAGCATCTACTGAGAAGATGGCACAATTAAAAGCAGGAGACTCTTTCAGAGATTTCACAGGACCACTCGGATGTCCATCTGAACTGATTTCAGAAGATATTGAGAGTCTGAAGAATAAAAAGATCTTATTTGTAGCCGGCGGTGTTGGTGCAGCCCCTGTATACCCGCAGGTTAAATGGATGCACGCACATGGGATCGATGTAGATGTTATCGTTGGTTCTAAGACAAAAGATATGCTGATTCTCGAAAAAGAGATGGAAGCTGTTGCAGGAAATTATTACCCATGTACAGATGACGGTACATACGGACATGCAGGTATGGTAACAACAAAGATCGAAGCACTTGTTGCAGAAGGTAACAAGTATGATGTCTGTGTTGCAATCGGACCGATGATCATGATGAAATTCGTTTGTCTGCTCACAAAGAAACTCGAAATCCCGACTATCGTCAGCATGAACCCGATCATGGTAGACGGAACAGGTATGTGTGGCGCATGCCGTCTCCACGTAGGCGATGAAATCAAATTTGCATGTGTAGACGGACCGGAATTTGACGGACATCTCGTTAACTTTGATGAAGCAATGAAGAGACAGCAGATGTATAAGACTCAGGAAGGCAGAGCTATGCTGAAATTACAGGAAGGTGACACACATCACGGTGGATGCGGTCATTGCGGAGGTGACGAATAATGGCAGACGTATTAAAGAAAGTACCTGTAAGAGAACAGGATCCGAAGGTACGTGCAACAAATTTTGAAGAAGTATGTTATGGATATAATCAGGAAGAGGCAATGGAAGAAGCAAGCCGTTGCATCAACTGTAAGAATGCTAAATGTATTCAGGGATGCCCGGTAGGAATCAATATTCCTGCATTCGTTCATGAAGTAAAAGAAGGCAATATCGAAGAAGCATATAAGATTATCGGACAGTCTTCTGCACTTCCTGCTGTTTGTGGACGTGTATGTCCTCAGGAATCACAGTGCGAAGGAAAATGTATCCGTGGTATCAAAGGAGAATCTATTTCTATCGGTAAGCTGGAAAGATTCGTTGCTGATTACGCTCTGGAGCATGACATCAAACCGGTTGGAGCTGACAAGAAGAACGGACACAAAGTTGCCGTTATCGGTTCAGGCCCTGCAGGACTTACCTGTGCAGGCGACCTTGCAAAGCTTGGCTATGATGTAACTGTATTTGAAGCACTTCATGAACTCGGTGGAGTACTTGTATATGGTATTCCGGAATTCCGTCTTCCAAAACAGAAAGTCGTTGCAAAAGAGATCGCAAAAGTAAAAGAGCTTGGTGTTCACTTTGAGACAAACGTTGTAATCGGTAAATCTACTACAATTGATATGCTGATTGAGGACGAAGGATTCGAAGCAGTATTTATCGGATCAGGAGCAGGACTTCCAAAATTCATGGGAATCCCGGGAGAAAATGCCAACGGTGTATTTTCTGCAAATGAATACCTGACAAGAAGTAACCTTATGAAAGCGTTTGATGATTCTTATGATACACCGATCGCAGCTGGTAAGAAAGTTGCAGTTGTTGGTGGTGGTAACGTAGCAATGGATGCTGCAAGAACAGCACTTCGTCTTGGAGCAGAAGTTCATATCGTATATCGTCGTAGCGAAGAAGAGCTTCCGGCCCGTGTAGAAGAAGTTCATCACGCAAAAGAAGAAGGTGTACAGTTCGACCTACTGACAAACCCGGTAGAAGTCCTTGAAGAAGATGGATGGGTAAAAGGAATCAAATGTGTTCGTATGGAACTTGGTGAACCGGACGCATCAGGAAGAAGACGTCCTGTACCGGTTGAAGGTTCTGAATTCGTGATCGATGTTGATACAGTTATCATGTCACTCGGAACATCACCGAACCCGCTGATTTCTTCTACAACAGAAGGACTGGAAGTTAACAAGTGGAAATGTATCGTTGCAGACGAAGAACACGGAAAGACTTCTAAAGAAGGCGTATACGCAGGTGGAGATGCCGTAACAGGTGCAGCTACAGTAATCCTTGCTATGGGAGCCGGAAAAGCTGGTGCAAGAGGTATCGACGAGTATCTTTCAAATAAATAAGGGTTATGACCGCAGTTTCCTTTGATAGGGACTGCGGTTTTTGTATAGGTTGTGTAGACCACTTTGAAAAAAATAATCGTTCCAATTCAAGTTGTGCAAAGGGGAGAAAACTGGCGGTTATAAAGGGCGGAGAAATAGACGCTGGTTTGTGTGTTTTGGCTGATTTTAAAGGAGGTTTGGAGATTAGGGTTTCTGGACAAGAAGAGTTAAAAATGGTACAATAAAAAAAGTATTATTTTGTGAAAGAGGGTTATTATGAAGTATAAATATATCTTATTTGACTTGGATGGGACGATTACGGAATCGGGACCGGGGATCATGAATTCGGTGGAGTATGCGCTGAATAAAATGAACCGGGAGGTTGGTGAGCGGGATACTTTAAAGAAATTTATCGGACCGCCGTTGACGGAATCAATGGAGAAATATTATGGGATGTCTGAGGAAGAGGCACTGCTTGGAGTAAAGTATTACCGGGAATATTATGCGGTGAAAGGCATTTTTGAGAATTCGGTGTATGAAGGGCTTGCGGAGACGCTGGAATCCTTGAAAAATGAAGGATATATACTTGCAGTGGCGACTTCCAAACCGGAAGAGTATGCAAAAAGGATTGCAGACAAATTTGACTTTGCAAAATATTTTGCAGGGATTTACGGGGCTACGATGGATGGTTCTCTGATCCGGAAGGCGGATGTGATCCGGTATGCGTTGGATAACCTGGGCGTGGAAAGGGAGAATTACGATCAGGTCGTTATGGTCGGTGACAGAAATAATGATATCTACGGTGCAAAAGAGAATGGGATCCAGGTGATCGGTGTCCTGTATGGATACGGAGATCTTGCGGAGCTTCAAAGCGCCGGTGCAGATTATATTGCAAAGATGCCGGAAGAGATTGCACAAATCATCGGAAGATGTAATCATGAGAGGGTTTGAATATGAGTAATAACGACGTAATGAACAGTGAGATTCGGTTTCTGGAAGAGGTTGAAGAGAAACTGAAGACACGCATTACCGAGATCAACGCATTGTTTCTTGAAGGAGAAAAACAGATTGAGAGCATGCATGATTATTATTGGGAAAACTATACGGAGATGGATGAGTATGGTTATGAAAATTATGATAATCAGCAGGCACTTCTCGGAGAAGTTAATGCGAACAATGAACGTCTGATGAAAAAACAGCGCCTTAAAAAAATGATCGACTCCCCATATTTCGGAAGAGT
>UMFG01028872.1_pt1 | contig 18869 bp, 14 predicted proteins | sample 1964961 | NCBI WGS metagenome assembly UMFG01 (sample SAMEA4836041, study PRJEB28245) | human gut metagenome | biome: gut microbiome; material: fecal sample | place: Denmark | collected 2008
TTGAGGGGCAGGGGAGTTGAGATGCCGCAGGCATTTTCTTGCGTGGAAAAAAGAAGGGATGAATGATCATGACAGATAACAATACTGTTTATATGAGTGAAAAGCAAAAAGTCAAAGAGATTACAGACAAGCTGGAAGCCAGCTTTACCGGGATGCGATTCATCAGTACGGCATACAGCAAAGTATGAACAGCGCAGGCGGCAGATGCCACGATAATGCCCGCTGTGAAAGTATGTGGGCAAGGTGAAATCAGAACTGCTGCATGGCCGTTATGATACAGAAAAAATGACCACGGATGAACTCAAGACGATCATCTGGAGATATTTCATCAGTTATTGGAATAACCGAAGAATCTGCTCCGTCAATGTTTTTCATGAATCTTGAGGGGCATCATCAGATGGTGGATCATAATCTGATATGCTTTGAATCCATCTCCGGCCTGCAGGGCGTCCAGATATTTTCTGTGCTCATCCATAGTACCCTGAATCCGGCCTTCAACAGCCAGAGCATCCTTGGAGGTGAGCTGGATCAGATAAAGCAGACGCTGAAAAATTTGATTAAATTCGTCATTTTCCATGTAATTGACCAGAAGAAGATGGAACTGGTGATCGTAGTGGATGAAGGATTCCAGTTGATCTTTCTGATTGAGTGTCCGTTCCATACAGGAAAGGGTTTGTCTCAGGTTGTGGAGAAGCTGACGTCCTTTTTCTGTGGCAATCTGCAAAGCGATTTGATTGGTGCAGAAGCCCTCAATCGCACAGCGGATTTCGATGCTGTCCTTCATATCCTTTTCATTCAGCTGTCGGATCATAAATCCCTTGCTTGGAATAATCGTAATATAGCCATCCTGGCTCAGGCACTGAAGCGCTTCCCTCATGGGGGTGCGGGAAATACCGATCTGTGCAGAGAGCTTTGTCTCAGAGTAAAGACGGTTTGGTTCCAGAGTTCCGGATAAAATGCTGTTTTTAATGGTATCATATGCCTGTAGCTGCAGGAAGCTTTTTTCTTTCATAATATATCATTTCCTTAAATCGTTCTTAATAAATCCATCTTAAGTTAAAATCAGGATCCTGTCAAGAAAAAGACCTGTTCGTTAAATGAAACTTGATGGGATATCATTTTCCGCCGTTCTGAATCGTGCTTTTATTCAAAAATAGAGCTGGAAATCTTCAGTGGATGCCGGTCAACAAAATCAAAGGTGTCCTGGATATTTTCCTGAATGGTCAGTTCATCCAGCTTGCATAAAATTCCAATAAGATAAATGTGGTAATAGCAAAACTGGCGCAGAGTCATGATACCGGGATTTTCCTGATAGGTCTGAAACAGTCTGGAGCGGGCGGCCATGTCAATGCGGGCTTTCATTTGGAGATCTGCTAAATCATAGGATTTATGGAAGTCCTTTTCGATATCTTCATAGATGCCGGATACCATCAATAGCTTATGTTCCTGCCATTGCTGCTGCTGATCCTTGTGGTAAAATAATTCTATATTTCTCGGTGTGCTCATGATTTTTTCGTATGCATAAGTATAGATAACACAGTGACGCCAGTAACGGTTTTTGTATTCCTCTGGAAAAGAATCGATGTACTCTTTAATTTGAGAAAAAAGGTCGTCAATAAAAGTCTCCATAATCATAAATTTGTTTTTAAAATGATAGGTGATCGATCCCTTGGCAATATGCAGTTCATCTGCGACTTTCTGGAATGTGGTACCACTGTATCCATACTGGAGAAACATACGTCCAGTCACTTCTAAAATAGAGTCTTTCAGGTTTTTATTTTCTGTATCTTGTTCTTTCATAATCTCCCTTTACTTATGGCAAGTGCGTTTATATTTAAAATTCAGGACTCAAACAGTCTCCTAAAGTATATCATGTTCTGGTGTTCGGCGGAACATGAAAAAAGAAAATTAACAGGTTTCTTATAACAGGAGAATTCCGGTTTTTACCTGAAAAAAATTCATACTATATAAATATGTGTTTGTACAATAGAATTTAAAGAAAAAATCGGGTGATTCATTAAGAAAAACGATATAAAATAAAATAAATAACGAAAAAATAAGAGGATAATTGGGGAAATATGTTGACTATCTATAAAATATAGGTTAAAATTCATACTGTACAAAACGCGTTTGTACAGTATGAGCTCAGCTGATTTATTTTTTTTAAAAAACTATGTTAAAAAATGAACGAAAAAAAGATAAAGACAAGGAGAAGGAGATGGTATGAGTACAGATATGAAAACATCAAATAAATACATGTCTCTGGCTGCGATTACGTTAGCATTTTCATTTACATTTTTGAGCAGGTATATCTGGAGTCCTCTTATGGCAGATGTTTCAGGAGAGTTCGGAATTAATGCTACACAGGCAGGGCTTTATATGTCTGCATTTTTTGCCGGTTATCTGGTCACTCAGATTCCGGGCGGAATTATGGCAGATCGGTATCAGCCAAAATATATTCTGATTGCATGTACGATACTGGGCGGTGCTATGACTGCACTGATGTCAAGAATTACCAGTTACGAAATGGGACTGGTGATCCGTATAATTACCGGTATCAGCAGCGGCTGCGTTATGGCACAGTGCTCTAAAGTAGTTGCACTTACCTTTGCTCCGCAGGAGCGTGCATCAGCAATGGGAGTTGTACTGGCATCTCCGCCTTTCGGCATTACACTGGCACAGTCTCTGGGAGCTCCTTTAAATCAGGCTTTCGGATGGAGAACCACCTTCATGATTGTAGGTGCTGTGGCAGTTGGCGTTGTTGCTTTACTGGCATTATTTGTAAAGCCTGTTGAAAAGAGTGTTCCTGCAGAAAAAACAGCAGGAGCAGCAGGAAAAGCTGTGGCTCAGACTGCAGCAGCAAAGCCTCAGGCTCAGGCAGGAATGCTGGAGGGTCTGGTTGGATTCTTTACGAACAAACAGCAGCTGCTGTTAGGTATCAGCGGTTTTATGTTTATGTTTGTTAGTGTAGGTTTTGCCACCTGGACAAACCAGTACGCTCAGAGTCTGGGCTGTACTCCGGTACAGGGAGGCATGATTATTACCTGCTACAGCATTGCCGGAATTATTGCATCCTGTCTGTCCGGAGGTCTTGCAAAGAAGATGCATATGAGTCATCGGAATTTCCTGATGCTGACCTTAACCGGTATGGGTGTAATGACAATTTTCTTCTCCATGCAGAGATCCTATATGGGATTGCTTCTCGTGGGAATTATCTACGGCGCAGTTTCCTACCTGCCGTCAACCCATTACACCACATCTGCAATGATGCTGGCAGGAGAGCGTTTTACAGCAACGGCTGCTTCTACTCAGAATTTGCTGTTCCAGATGGCAAGTCTGATTATGCCGATTGTAGTGGGACGTGTGATTGATGCAACCGGAAACTATTCTCTGATTTGGTATATTTTCCTGGGATGTACAGCTATTGCGGTACTTTTCAGCTTCTTTGTGAAGAACGACGAGCGGCCATAGACATAACATCTCGTGAGGAAATCCAAACCAGTGAAGGGTAAATTTGTCTAAGCTTAGGAAAGGAATGAGAGACAAGATGAAAGAAATTATTCAAAAAATCATTACTTTGAAGGTGAATGGAACTGAGTACGACATTAAAGTCGGCACCGGAAGAGATGATATGCCGGAGAGCGAGACCCTGGCTCACACATTAAGAGATCGCCTGGGACTGACCGGATTAAAAATCGGATGCGATCAGGGTGCGTGTGGATGCTGTACCGTTATTATGGACGGAAAAGCAGTTACCTCCTGCCTGACCCTGACCATGGATTGTGACGGCGCAGAGATTACTACGATTGAAGGACTGGCTGATCGGGCAACCGGAGAGCTGGACGGACTTCAGCAGGCTTTCCTGGATAACTGCGGTTATCAGTGCGGCTTCTGTATCCCCGGCGTTATCATGACTGCAAAAGCACTTTTAAATGAGAATCCGGAGCCTACAGAGGAAGAAGTAAGAGAAGCTCTGTCTGGAAACTACTGTCGCTGCGGTACTCATTATACTGCTGTTGAGTCCATTATGGCTTATGTGGAAAGCAACAAAAATAAGAAGGAGGAGCAGGGATGAAAGAGTTAAAATACGTAGGCAAGGAAACAGTTCGTCTGTTAGGTCCGCAGATCGTAACAGGAAAAGCAAAATATACCGGTGACTTCAAGCTGCCGGGTATGCAGTACGGAAAAATTTTGAGAAGTCCCCATCCATATGCAAAAATTCTTTCCATTGATGTGGAAAAGGCAAAAGCATATCCGGGAGTATCTGCAGTTGTAACATGGAAGGATGTTGACAGAAACATCTATATTACCAATGGATTTACACCGCCGAAGCATCATCATATTATGGACGAGTATGTACGTTTTATTGGAGATGCGGTTGCTCTGATTGTAGCAGAGACGGAAGATATTGCTCTGGAGGCAATGAAGCTGATTGATGTAAAATATGAGGTTCTGAAGCCGGTATTTACCATTGAAGAGGCTATGGCTCCGGATGCTCCTCAGCTGTATCCGGAATTCCCGGGAAACATTGCTCCCCATAAAAACAACCTGAACTTTGAGGTTGGTGATTTGGAAAAAGGCTTTGAAGAGTCTGATGTTATTGTAGAAGTAGATTCCTCTATTGACAGTGGTCAGAATGCACTTCCCGTAGAGCCGCCGGTTACCATTTGCTGGTATGAAAATGATACCTACAACTTTATCGCTTCTGCAGCAGCTCCGGCATACTGCCACCAGAACGTAGCTTCTTCCCTGAATGTTCCTTATGAGCAGGTTCGTCTGACTGCACCGGCAGTAGGCGGAAGCTTCGGTTCTAAATTGTACAGCGGTAATGTACAGCCTCTGGTATTTACAGCAATCATGGCCAAGGCAGCAAGATGTCCGGTTATGTTTAACTATACCAAGGAAGAGCATTTTGCAATTCACCAGAACCGTATGGTAACAAAGGCTCACATTAAGTTTGGTATGAAGAAAGACGGTCTGGCAAGTGCCATTGAGATGAGCCAGATTGCCGATGCCGGCGTATGTGCTTCTACCCAGGAGTTCATGCTGGCAGTAGGAACCAACACCCTGCCGATTCTGTGTAAGACAGACAATAAGAAATACGATGGAGAGGTAGTAGTAACCAACCACATGCCGTCCGGATCCTTCCGTGGATATGGATACATGGAGTCTACTGCTTTAGTCAGTCAGGCAATTATGGAGGCCTGCGAAAAACTGAATATTGATCCGGTTGACTATCTGGTAAAGAACGCCATGAAGAAGGGCGATCGTTATCACAATGCCAATGCAGAGCCCCATCCGTGGCAGGAAAACAAAACAGCAGACTGGAGCGATCTGGTTGTTAAGACAGCAGAAGCCTTCCACTGGAAAGATCGTTTCAAAGGCTGGGGTGTACCGACCTGGGTATCTGAGGATGGAAAACGTGTACGCGGACTGGGCGTAGGCGCTGCCGGACATTCTGATACAGGCGGCAAGCCTTCCAATGCAAACGTAACTCTGACTGGTCTGGGCGCTGTTTATCTGTCTACCTGTATGGCAGAGTTTGGTGCAGGTACCAGAGACGTTATGTTAAAGGTTGTAGCAGAGGAGCTGGATATGCCGTTAGAGTCTATCCGCGTTTCTGATTCTGATACAGGAATGACACCTCCGGACTTTGGTTCTACCGGTTCCCGTTCTACTTACTGCGGCGGTATTGTAGCAAAGAGAGCATGTGAGGATGTGAAGAAGAAGCTGTATCAGCTTGCACATGAAAAATATGGTGTTCCGGAAGATGATCTGGAATTTAAGGGCGGCTGTGTTGTCCGTATTTCCAATCCGGAAGAGAAATATATGCTGTTCCCGCATCTGATGGGTAAGGTTGACAGCGTTACAGGATGCGGTCACTTTGACGGCGTTCACAACAGTACCATTTTCCATCTGCAGTTTGTAGAAGTAGAAGTGGATCTGGAAATGGGAACCTTTGAAATCGTTGATCATTTTGGCGGTTCTGATGCGGGTGTTATTGTAAACCCATTGCCGGTTCGTAACCAGATGCAGTCCTTCTTTGCTGGAATCGACATTGCCTGCATGGAAGAAACTGTATGGGATCCGAATGATTACAGAGTTCTGAATCCGAGCAATATTGATTACAAGACAAGAACCTTCAACGATGCAGTACCTCATGATCACATTGTTCTGGAGTCTATGAAGAATGTTGAGAATGATTACCCATTCGGCGCAGTTGGTGTAGGTGAGCCTCTGCTGGCTCCGGGCGGTCCTGCCATCCGTATGGCAATTTACAATGCCTGCGGAATTAAACTGAATTCCTATCCGTACTCACCAGCGAAGATTTTGAAAGCTTTGAAGGAAAAGGAGGCAAACTAATGAAAAATTTTACATATGTCAATCCATCTTCTGTTGAGGAAGCATCTGAACTTCTGAAACAGCCCGGCACTGTAGTTATGGGCGGAGGAACGGATCTTCTGGGTGTATTAAAGGATGGCCTGCTTCCGGAGTATCCGGAAAAGGTTGTAAGCTTAAAGAAGCTTCCGGGAATGGATCAGATCAGAGAAGAAGAAGACGGTCTGCATATTGGGGCAGAGGCAACTCTGCGTCAGATCGCAGATTCTGCAGCAGTACAGGGCGGCTGGAATGCCCTGGCTGATGCTGCAAGAAGCGTTGCAACACCGAATATCCGCAATACTGCGACCATCGCAGGAAACCTGTGTCAGGATATCCGCTGCTGGTATTACCGTTATCCGGATATCTTAGGCGGAAAGATTAACTGTGCAAGAAAAACCGGTCATCTTTGCTCTGCAATGATGGGAGAAAACCGTTATCATTCTATTTTTGGTGCGGCAAAGGTATGTGAGACACCTTGTACCGGAAACTGCCCGGCCCATACAGATATTTCTGCTTATATGGAAATGGTTCGTGCAGGCCAGTACGATGATGCAGCAAAGGTAATTCTGGAAGTGAACCCCATGCCGGCAATTACCAGCCGTGTCTGCGCTCACTTCTGTATGGAAGGCTGTAACAGAAATACTTATGATGAGAGCCTGAACGTAGGCGGCATCGAGCGTTTCCTGGGCGATATGGTTCTGGAGCGTCATGAGGAATTCATGAAGGGACCGGAGTCTGAAAACGGAAAGCGGGTTTCCATCGTTGGTTCTGGCCCTGCAGGTTTGACTGCAGCTTATTATCTGCGCCAGAGCGGCTTTGCAGTAACGGTTTATGAGAAACAGAAGGAAGCCGGCGGATGCTTGTCCTACGCAATTCCGGCATATCGTCTGCCGAAGGAAATTGTTAGAAAATTTGTTTCTGTTCTGGAAGGAATTGGCGTGGTATTCCATTGCGGCTGCCAGGTAGGAACTGATATTTCTCTGGATGAGATCTACAAAAACAGCGACAGCGTAATGCTGGATACAGGAACATGGAAACGTCCTCTGATCGGTCTGTCCGGCGAGGAGCTGACCAGATTTGGTCTGGAATTCCTGATTGATGTAAATAACTACATTTTAGAGAGACCGGGCTCTGACGTAGTCGTTGTCGGCGGCGGAAACGTTGCAATGGACGTTGCAATTACTGCTAAGAGACTGGGCGCTCCCAATGTAAGAATGGTTTGCCTTGAGCAGAGAGACGGAATGCCGGCTAACGAGGAAGAAGTAACAAGAGCTCTGGAAGAGGGCGTAGAGATTATCAATGGCTGGGGTCCAAAGGAAGTTCTTCACAAGGACGGCAAGGTCAGCGGAATTGTATTTAAAAACTGCCCGAAGGTTCTGGATGAAACAGGAAGATTCAATCCGGTATACGATGAGAACAACCTGATGACTCTGGATGCAGATATCATCATGATGGCAATCGGTCAGAAAGCAGATCTTGATTTCCTGGACGGCGCATACGCTGTTGAGACTGAGAGAGGCAGAATTAAGGCTCTTGATGGAAATCAGACCAGTGTAGCAGGCATTTTCGCCGGCGGTGATGTGACCACAGGACCGGCAACTGTTATTAAGGCTATTGCAGCAGGTAAAGAAACTGCAGTTGCAATCAGAAAATACTGTGGCATGGGCGAGCTGGAAGTAGAGAAAACAGCAGCAAAACGTCTGAAAGAAAAACTGGTTTCCTTCAGTACAGAATGCCGCAGCAGCCATGAGTCTGCAAAGGCTCCTCTCCTTGCTGTAGAAGACAGAGCAATGGACAAGGAAGATCTTGGCGGACTGGCTGAGTCAGTAGTGAAGAAAGAGGCTTCCAGATGCTTTAACTGTGGATGCCTTGCCGTAAATCCAAGCGATGTGGCAAATATGCTGTATGCATATGATGCAAAGATCAAAACAAACATGAGAGAGCTGGATGCAGAGACCTTCTTTGCCGGCTCTACCAGAGTGAAGGATACCCTGAACCCGGGTGAGATCGTAACGGAGATTATTGTTCCGAAGCAGGCAGCCGGAACAAAAGCTGAATATGATAAGTACCGCATCAGAAAAGCCATTGACTTTGCTGTTCTTGCAGTAGCAGGAACCTGTCTTGCAGAAGACGGTGTTGTAAAGAATATCAGCATGGTACTGGGTGCTGCAGCTCCGATTCCTGTAAAGCTGAGAGAAGCAGAGCAGTATCTGATTGGAAAGAAACTGACAGAAGAGACAGCAGCAAAAGCAGCAGAAATCGCTTTGAAGGATGCGATTCCGCTGGAGATGAACGCTTATAAGATCGAAATGGCAAAGGTTATGATTCGGAGATTCTTAGGCTTCTAATACCTATAAAAAGGATAGTATGGCTTCAGGCGGCAGGTTTTTTACTGCCGCCTGAAGTATGAAAAACAGGGTAATTGTAGGTAACAGTTCAGCAGTGTACAGGAGACAAGAAAGGCAGGAAAAGCATGGACAGAGAAAAAATTCTGGCTTACAGTGAGAGAACAGAGAATCTGGGAGAGCCGGAGGTATTTTTAGGAACCGGAGAAGTAAAGGAACCGGGATGCGGTGATCAGCTGAATATGTATATTAATACAAAGAGAGAAATTATCACAGAGTTCCACTATACCGTTACAGATTCTGCATGTCCTCCGCTGAAAGCCTGTGCGGCAAGAGTTGCAGAAGCGGCACTGGGAAAACCGGTGATGGAAGCATATCTGATTCGGGCAGAGGATCTGTCTGAGTTTTTTGGCGGACTGGAAAAGGAAAGTATTCACTGTGCTCAGATGGCAGAGATTGGGCTGAAGAAAACTCTGCAGGATTATGCGGTGAAGAGAGCGGAACGAGTAAAACAGATGATGGAAGAAGCAAAAGCTTAGGGTACTGTGTCAGAGCAGAGGAGGTAGAGAAACCATGAAACAGGTAGGTGCAGTAATTGCAGCAGCAGGGCTGTCTTCCCGTATGGGGGATTTTAAACCATTGCTTCCATTTGGAAAAGCATGTATTGCACACCATTTGGTAGAAATGCTAAAGCAGGCAGGTGTGTCTCCTATTGTTATGGTTACAGGATACAGAGGAGAAGAACTTGAGGAAGCTCTAAAGGATTCTGGAATTTTGTTTGTGAGAAATCAAAATTATACCTCAACAGAAATGCTTGATTCTGTGAAATTAGGATTTTCTGTTATTCGCGAAAATTGTGATGCAGCTCTGGTAATGCCGGTGGATGTTCCGGCAGTTACGGGAGCTACAGTCAGAAAGATTGTGGAAGCACAGGGGGCTATTGTACGTACCAAATGCGGAAATCGGAGAGGACATCCTGTAAAGCTGGATGCTGCTGCGATGGATGCTGCCCAGGTTTATCAGGGAGAATGCGGACTGAAAGGTTTTTTAAAAGCCAGAGAAGAACAAATCCTGGACGTAGAGGTTTCGGATGAGGGAAGTTTTCTGGATGCTGATACAAAGGAAGAATATGGCCGTCTTCTTCAGCTGGAGGGAAGCAGAGGACAAGGGTATCCAGATGGAGAGACACTGCGCTGGCTGCTTGAAATCAGCAAAATGCCGGAACATCTTCGCAGACACAGTGAAGCGGTAAGCCGTAAAGCTCTGTCTATGGCGGTGGAACTGCAAAGCACAGGGCGGATGCTGGATCTGAACCTGATTCGTTCGGCTGCTCTTTTGCATGATATTGGAAAAGGACATCCGGATCATGCTGCAGCAGGAGCAAGTTTCCTTCAGGAAAACGGTTACGGGCGGGCAGCTGAGATTGTCAGACAGCATCACAGACTGGATCAGATTCCGAAGCAGGCAGATGAAACTCTGATTGTATATCTGGCAGATAAAATGATTCAGGGAGACAGGGAGGTTTCCATTGAAGAACGTTTTGAGGGAAGCATACAGAAATGCCAGCACAGCAGAGAAGCCATGAAAAGTCATCAGGAAAAGTATCTGCAGGCGCAGAAGGCCTGGAGAATATGGGAAGAGAGTTTTGTTTCATAGCAGCATAGGAAAATAGAGTTTTGGCAATGGACAAGAAGTCTTTTGTGACAAAATGAAAGAGAAGGTCATACGGATGCAGAATCCACATTTCTGTATCCGTATGACCTTCTGCCTTATGGAAGCTGCAGGATCGACACCGATTTTCTGAAAGAAAATCGGGATAACCGTGCCGGACATAATGCTTTTCAAAACGGTTCCTTCTTAGAGAAATTGACAGGTTTTCTTTCCTTCTATATAATTGTAGCAAGCAGAAAAACTTATAGCTGCTGCAGGAAAATTAGACAGAGGAAAGGGGAGCTTTTGTTATGAAACTTGAAAATTATGAGGTACATCTTCCAAATTATTCCATTGGAGATAAAATTTATCAAAATATTGGTCCGGTATGCGAATCCTATGGAAAAAAGGTTCTGGTAATTGGCGGAAGGAAGGCTTTGGATGCAGCCTATGATAAAATTGAAGCTTATGTGAAACAGACAAAGCTTGAGATTATTGGAAAGGTCATTTATGGTGAAAACTGTACCTATGATACTGTGGAACATTTGAGAGAGATGACCTTATATCAGCAGGCGGATATGGTGTTTGGTGTTGGCGGTGGAAAAGCTCTGGATACAGTAAAGTGTTTGTGCATACCGGATGATAAGCCTGTTTTTTCTTTCCCGACTATTGCATCGAATTGCTCTGCCTGTACTTCGGTTTCTATTATGTATCAGGAGGACGGCTCTTTCTTAAAGCCCCATTTCTTTGTCCGCCCGGTGATGCATGCCTTTATTGATACAGAGATTATTGCAAAGGCGCCCAGTCAGTATATGTGGGCGGGAATCGGCGATACCTATGCAAAATACTATGAAGCAGCTATTTCTTCCAGAGGAGAACGTCTGGAGCATTTTACGGCATTGGGAGTTGCGGTAAGTCAGATGTGCAGCAGCCCCCTTCTGGATTATGGCTCTAAAGCCTATGAGGATCACAAAAAGGGGATGCTTACATACGAGGTGGAGCAGGTTATTCTTGCAATTGTAGTAACAACGGGAATTGCATCTATTTTTCTGACAAAGGACTGTACACCGGATTATAACAGCGGTTTGGCCCATGCTGTTTTTTATGCCATGACTGCTTATCCTGTGATAGAGGAACGTCATTTGCACGGAGAGGTTGTAGGCTTTGGTGTTCTTCTGGCGCTGCTGGTAGACCAGCAGGAGGAGGCATTTGAAGATATTTACCAGCTGAATAAGGCCATTCATCTTCCTACTTCTCTGGAGGAAATTGAGATTACCCGGGAGCAGTGGGAGGAGTGCATGACACGTATTCCTCACATGTCAGATGTAGCGCACTATCCTTATCCTGTAACAGAAGATATGCTGAAATCAGCTATGGAAAGACTGGAAGAGAGAAATAAAAAAGTTCTGCAGACCCGCAGCGCTTCTTGTTCGCTGTAAGCAGACAAGAAGATGCATGGCTTATATTTTAGAGAAATTTAATCCGCCCTTATATTGACAAAATTCGACTTGTATTGCAAACTATAATAAGTAGTTTCAAAAACTATATATAACTGTTCGGGACGGGGCATCTTCTTGTCCGTCTTGTCCGGAATCGTTACAACTATATTATAGGGCGGAGGATGTTATCTTGGTACAGATTATAACAGATTCTTCTGTGTTATATACAGAGGAGGAAGCGAGAAAGGCGGGCTTTGAGGCAGTGCCTCTTTGTGTCCATATAGGCGATTTGGAGGGAAGAGATTTACAGATTGATATGAAGGAGTTTTATCACCGGATAGAGGCTGGTCAGATACCAATGTCTTCTCAGCCTCCCATTGGCGAGGTGGTAGATCTGTATGAAAAGTATCAGGATTCGGAAATTATCAATATTGCCATAGCAGATGGTTTGTCAGGAACTTACTATGGGGCGTGCAGCGCGAAGGAGATGGTGGAGAATCGGAACAAAATTACCGTATTCAACAGCAGAACTCTGTGCGGACCTCATCGCTACATGGTAGAAGTGGCCCAAAAGATGAAGGAAGCAGGAAAAAGTGTTTCAGAAATTTTGGAATGGCTGGAACAGGCGGCTCAAAAAACAGAATCCTTTTTGATTCCCCAGGATTTTTCTTTCCTGAAGAGAGGAGGGAGACTGACCCCGGTGGCAGCGGCTTTAGGAAGTGTTTTGAAACTGAAGCCGGTGATGAAGCTGACGGATGACGGAACCAGAATTGACAAGTTTTTTGTAAAACGTACTATGTCAGCAGCCGTTCATGGAATCATAAACTATCTGAAAGAGAAGGGAATCGGTTCTCAGCACATTTTCTACATTGTCCATGCCGCAGCGCAGGAAGAGGCAGAGAATATTCGAAGTATGCTGAAAAAAGCATTTCCCGGGCTGGAGACTCATTTAATGGAACTGAGTCCTGTGTTTGTGGCGCAGGGGGGACCCAGGTGCATTGCTATTCAGTATATTGAGAGATAACCCTTTGACGAATAGAATGACATCTGTTGTTACGTATATAATAATTGGAAAAACAGGAGAACAGAAGACTCCTGTTTTTCCATATGTACTGGAAGATAGCGGTTTCATCGTTGGAGGTGACAAGAATTTCCTTATTATAAGCGAAAAAGGCTTGTGCGGCAGAGACAGAGAGGGTATACTGGAGATAAGCAAAAAATGCATAGAATAAAGGAGGGCAAAACCTGTGTATATTACAGATGATATTATTTATGCAGGCGTCAATGATCATCAGGTTGATTTGTTTGAGGGACAGTATCCGGTTCCCAATGGGATGTGCTACAATTCCTATGTGATCCGGGATGAGAAAATAGCAGTTATGGATACGGTGGATCAGAACTTTACCCATGAGTGGCTGGATAATGTACAGAAGGCCCTGAATGGAAGAAAACCGGATTATCTGATCGTACAGCATATGGAACCGGATCATTCTGCCAATATTGAGAATTTTCTCAAGGTTTATCCGGAGGCTGTGATTGTGGCAAATGCCAAGACCTTTGCTATGATTTCCAACTTCTTCCGTTCTCTGAACCTGGAGGGAAGAATGCTGGAGGTGAAAAACGGAGATACCCTGGATTTGGGAAATCACGTACTGACCTTTGTATTTGCGCCCATGGTACACTGGCCGGAGGTTATGGTTACCTATGACAGCCGGGATAAGGTGTTATTTTCTGCAGACGGCTTTGGTAAGTTTGGAGCCATGGATGTGGAAGAAGACTGGGATGATGAGGCCAGACGCTACTATATCGGAATTGTGGGAAAATACGGAGTTCAAGTTCAGAATCTTCTGAAGGCGGCCGCTTCACTGGATATTCAGACCATTTGTCCGCTTCATGGCCCGGTATTAAAAGAAAATCTGGGACATTATATTAAAAAATATCAAATCTGGTCCTCTTATGCAGCAGAGTCTGAGGGCGTGATGATTGCCTATACTTCTGTTTATGGAAATACGAAAAAGGCAGTAGAGCTGCTGGCTGGCAAGCTGAGAGAGAAAGGCTGTCCTCAGGTGGTTGTATGTGATCTGGCCCGCACAGAGATGTCAAAGGCTGTAGAGGATGCATTCCGCTATGGAAAGCTGGTTCTGGCAACTACAACCTACAATGCAGATGTGTTCCCCTTTATGCGCACATTTATTGAGCATTTAACGGAGCGAGGATACCAGAAGCGTACCATCGGACTGATTGAGAATGGTTCCTGGGCACCTTTGGCTGCTAAGGTTATGAGCGGCATGTTTGAGAAGAGTAAGAATATTACCTGGCTGAATACAACAGTTAAAATCCTGTCCTCTCTCAGTGAAGAGAATCTGCAGCAGTTAGAGGCTATGGCAGAGGAACTGAGCCGGGAGTATATTGCCCAGTCTGCAGAGAAGGCTAATAAGAATGATATGACAGCGCTGTTTAAGATTGGATATGGTCTGTATGTGGTAACCTCCAACGATGGAACCAGAGATAATGGACTGATTGTCAATACGGTAACTCAGCTGACCGATCAGCCCTTCCGGGTAGCAGTCAACATCAATAAAGCAAACTATTCTCACCATATTATTAAGAAAACAGGAATTTTAAATGTAAACTGCCTGTCTGTAGATGCGCCTTTCTGGGTATTCCAGAACTTTGGATTCCAGAGCGGACGTCAGGCAGACAAGTTTGCAGGCTGGAAGACCTGTCGTTCTGACAATGGACTGGTATTTCTGCCTAAATACATCAACGCATTTATGTCCCTGAAGGTAGAGCAGTATGTGGATTTGGATACCCATGGCATGTTTATCTGTACGGTAACAGAGGCCCGCGTTATGAGTGATCGGGATACCATGACCTACACCTATTATCAGAAGAATGTGAAGCCGAAGCCGGAGACAGAGGGAAAGAAGGGCTTTGTCTGCAAGATCTGCGGATATATTTATGAGGGAGATACACTTCCAGATGATTATATCTGTCCTCTTTGTAAGCATGGAGCAGCAGATTTTGAACCAATAGGCTGATAAAATAAAATGCATTGATAAGGTTTCCTGAATAAAAGAGAGTTCTGAAAATGAAAAAGAGATTTTGTTTCAAAGAGGCAAATGCCATTTTTGAAGCAAAATCTCTTTTGTTTAAAATAGTAACTGTTCAAGACGGGGCATCTTCTTGTCCGGCAAAGCCGAACAAGAAGCATCGGAGATTCCCCCGATGTGAGAACTGAATAGACAGTTACTCAAAATAAATCAATGGGATTCCCGCATCCGATCCTGATAAGCCTTTGGCGTGATGCCCACATATTTGTTAAATACACGGATAAAGCTGTTGGAGGAATTAAAACCTACCATTGCACTTAAATCAACAATTTTGATCGAGGGATCCTGTTCCAGAATTTCCTTGGAGCGCTCAATTCGGTAACGGTTCAGGAAATCCTTGAAATTGTTATCGCTTAGCTGCTTAAACAGAATTCCACAGTATTTGGGTGAAATGTTCAGGTAATCAGCCAGATCATTTAACATAATGTCGTCAGAATAGTTTTCATAAATATAACCCAGCATTTTATCCAGAAGCTCTCGATCCCGGCTGTTTTCCTGTTTGCATACTGTCTGGATAATGGATTCCAGGATATCTTTAATCTCAATAAAGACCGCGGAATCATTCCAGTGATTGTAAAGATATCGGTAATCAATGTCTTTTCCGAGAAAATCCTGAGGAGTTGTTTTCATTTCCTGGAAGATTCTGGAAATTGTTCCGATGAATGCGTAAATCAGATTCTGAAGCGTTTCTTTGGAAAGATCCTTATCCCGGATATTTTCCCGGATAATGGCTTCAAAGATTTCGATGGCCTCCTGCTTTCCCTCCAGAGCACAGTGAATCAGACGGTTTTCCATCTGAAGAGGATAGGAATAGGTCACAGCATCAATGGAAGAAATTTCCTGGTAGGTAATCAGCCGTGATTTTGCATGGAGGAAGCGGTAATCCAGAATCCGCAGAGCCTCTTGGTAGCAGACATGCAGCTGTTCCAGTCCTTTATGGATATCGGAAAGCACAATTCTGTGATCCGAATCTAAAAGAGCATTGTTGGCTTCCATCTTATGGAGCATATCTCGAAGAATTTCGCCAGCCAGGTTCAGGGAACTGGTTTTTAAAATCAATGCATAGCGGTTGTAGTCCAGATTAATGTAGAACAAATCCGGATTGTGGGCAGCTGAGTTATAGGCAGTTGCTTTTTGAAGAGAAATGGTCTGGTAGGCCCGATCGTCCTCCTGGCACAGGGTTTCTCCAATTGCCACACAGTAATCAGCATCAGGATTTTCAAACTGGCTCAGGACTTCGCCGCTGACATTTCCAGAAAACAGCAGTTCCTTGTAGGACTGGATAGACATCAGGGAGTCATTTTCAGCCATGGTTTCATGGAGACGTGTTCCAAGCTCTGTAATTTTTTCCATATTGGTACGGATGATCTGGAATTCGTCCAGCTGTTTTCCTCCTTTTACGGGAAGAACAGAGGCCTCTAACAGCTCCTTTACAGGGTGATACAGCTTTTCCACAAGATAGTAGCTGAGGGTCAGTGCCAGAGCTACACAGACGCAGACAACAACCAGGAAAAACAAGAGTCCCTGTACATGAAGAGGCAGAGGCGGGTAAAGCCGGACAAGGTGCCATCCCACATAGGGGATTTCTGTTACCATCAGGTGCTGTCCCTGAAGGATCTGAAGCTGGGAAAAGTCCATATGACTTTCGTTCATCATCAGCTGATGATACAGCTTCTGGTTTTTTTCCTGCTGTCTTTCATCTTGCTGAGAAAGGGCAAAAATTCCGCTCCCATTATATAGGAAGAAACTGTCTGCCAGGGAATCCTGAATCAGAGAATCAATGGGAATGGTAATAAAAAATAAATAGGGGTGAATCTTACCTATATTTTTTACGATATACTGAATATCTTCCAGCTTCCCGGATTCAGAGTTATAGCGGGGAAGAACAACAGGAGTCTCATCTTCCTGAAAGTGCTCAACGATCTGTAAATAGCTTTCACTGGAAATGCCGTGCTCTGCACAGTAATTTTCGATAGAAAGGGAACCATTTCCAGCAAGAACCATATTGGTAATGACTCCGTGAAAAGCTCTGGGATTGAGCGGGGTAACGGCTACCTGGTATTCTACCTGGAGAATATCGGTGGTAGCTGCCTGTATTTTCCTTGAAGCTGCAATAGCGTTAAAATAAAATTCCGGCAGAGTAGAGGAGTCTACCCAGCCAGTGATTTCTTTGCCCTTGGTACAGGAACCAATCGCATTGACAATCACATTCACAGAAAGGGAAGAAATATTTTTCTGTGAGACAGCTGACTGCTCTAAATAGTGGTAATAGTCAGATTTGGACTGACGGTTTAAAAACCAGCCGGTCAGAGCACAGAGAATAAGCGCAATAGCCAGTGCAAGGGCAAAGAACAGGCGATACAGTGAGATTTTATAAGCTCCTTGGCATTTTTTCCGGGTTCCATGGGGTGTCATAATAAGTTAGGTCCTTTATCTAAGTTGTGCTGTAACTGTTCAGGACGGGGCATCTTCTTGTCCGGCAAAGCCGAACAAGAAGCATCGGAGATTCCTCCGATGTGAGAACTGGAAGAAAGACCCGCTTACAAGCAAGCTTGACACGGATTTTTCTTCCAGTTCTCCCGCCGTCCTGAATAGTTACGTTGTAGTTATGATTTTTTCAGGCTCTGGGAATACACCTCAACAGCGCTGAGTCCTTCGTGATGACCAAATCCCAGAGGATGCTTTCTGTAAACAGACGCATCGGAACAGGCAAGACGGAAGAAATCATCTCCTGTTTCCTCTACATGCTTTTTCAGCTTTTCACGATACTGTTCCAGAATCTGTGCATATTCAGGAAGGCGGGCCAGATTTCGTTTTTCCAGACGATCGTTGGTTAAATCAAACAACTCTTCACTGTCCGGCTCCAGATAGCAGGTGTATTTGTAGTGCTCATCACAAATCATACGTCCAGGCACAGTATAATCCCGGAATTCGTCGTGCCACTCAGATGCCACATAGGCATTGTCTGTACGGTCACAGGCTCCGGACAGGGAGGCCAGCTGGCTCTTTCCGGCAAAGGAATCTTTTAAAATGCCAGCATGGTCTAACATGGTGGGAAGAAGATCCAGGAGAGAGAATACGCCGTTGATTCTTCTTCCTCCAGCAATACGGGGGCCACAGGCAAAGAAGGGAACCCGGTTGCTTTCCTCATAGAATACACCGTATTTGGTAACCATTCGATGGGATGCCATTCCTTCTCCGTGGTCAGCAAAGAAGAGGATAGCAGTATTGTCTGCCTTGTTGCTTTCCTCCAGTGCATTTAAGATTTCTCCAATCTGCTGATCTACCATTTCCAGATAGTAATAGTAGGCATAGAGATAATACTGGTAATCGGTTTCATCCCAGTGGCTGGCATGGCGAAGTCTGCGGTGAGCGCAGCAGAGATACTGGATAAATTCCGGACGGTTTTTGATATCATCAAACTCAAAGTTTTCCGGAAGCGGAGGAAGCTCTCTGTCCAGCGGGAAGTTTTCCGGATCCGCGCCATGCTGCTTTTCTCCAATATAGGCACAGATATTATGTGGATTCTGGAGATCTGCTACAGCCAGGAAGGGCTGTGTGGTTTGGGCGCCTTCTGTTTTCAGCCAGCTGACCGTTTTCTCTGTTGTATCAATATCAAGGAAGGTTTCATAATCAAACTTGATAGCAGGATTGGTACGTTCTTTTGGAATTTCATTAGAAGGAATTACCTCGAATCCTTTTAATGCACCGTAGTCATGAGTTTTTCCAAAGTGAACACACCGATAACCGGCGTCAGAAAAAAGCTCTCCCATAGCTGGAATCGTATCGGAAACAGATGGGAAGGTTTCCGGTATCTGTGTCTGGTCATCGCCCTGATAGAAAGGCAGGCGCTGCTTGGGAAGATTGGTGCGCACCATGGTTTCGTGAGGATAGCGGGATGTCCAGAAGGAGGCTCTGGCCGGCTGACATAGTGGGCAGGG
>UMFG01014006.1_pt1 | contig 18762 bp, 14 predicted proteins | sample 1964961 | NCBI WGS metagenome assembly UMFG01 (sample SAMEA4836041, study PRJEB28245) | human gut metagenome | biome: gut microbiome; material: fecal sample | place: Denmark | collected 2008
AAGGAGGAAAAGTATGGAAATTATATTGAAAGAAGACGTAGTAAACTTGGGTTATAAGAACGATATCGTAAACGTGAAATCCGGATACGGTCGTAATTATCTGATCCCGACTGGAAAAGCTGTCATCGCTTCTCCTTCTGCAAAGAAAATGTTAGCTGAAGAACTGAAACAGCGCGCTCACAAACTTGAGAAAATCAAGAAAGATGCTGAAGCTATGGCTGCTAAGTTGGAAGGCGTTTCTTTGACTATCGCAACTAAAGTTAGCTCAACCGGTACTATCTTCGGTTCTGTTGGTAATATCCAGATTGCTGAAGCATTGTCTAAACTGGGTCATGAAGTTGACAGAAAGATCATCGTTGTAAAAGACGCTGTGAAAGAAGTTGGTAGCTACAAGGCTATCGTTAAGCTTCACAAGGAGGTTTCGGTAGAAATTCCTTTCGAGGTAGTTGCTGAATAAATAATAGCTATTACATTATAGTGAAGGCGGTTTATCCATTCAAGATAAACCGCCTTTATTCTTTGTTGTAATCCGAAATCATTTAATATAAGAACATAAAAAAAGTCTGTGCATACTTTCGCATGTCAGACTTTCAATTCTCTCTAACTTGTAACTGAATTATTCGGCTACTACAGTTTCAGTTGCTTCTACTGCTACACTATCAACAGTTGTTGTGTCAGCTGCTGCTGCTTCAGCTGCTGCTGCTTCTACCGCTGCGATTGAGTCAGCGATACGGATAGAATCTGCTGTTGCTTTTGCTGCGTCAGCTGCTTTGTTACCACAAGATGCGAATGATACTGCTACGATAGCTACTGCCATCAAAACTAATTTTTTCATTTTCTTTGCTTTTTAAAAACGTAATACAATCAATTGCTTTATTAAAACGCTGCAAAGGTATGTACTTTTTCGATATGTTGTTCTCGAAAAGCCAACTTTTTTTATATATTTTTTTGTAACTGCCCGCTTTCCCTTTCTTTCCCTATGTTTTAGAACATGTTAATCGACAGCTATACTGTTATATAGGTATCTTTTAATGCTCCTTTTCGGTGTTTTTTCAAATTCAGTAGGGTAGAGTTGTATCTTGCTGATCTTTTCGTAAGCGGCTACATTGTTGTTCAAGTTCTTAAGGTTCTCATCCATGATGGTTTTCAGATTATCCGGATTGTTCAGTCCGAGAGAATCCAATGCTTCATAGTCAGCATAGACGAGTGCTACCAATTTCTTGTTACGTTCGATAACGATACTTTCCAAAATAAAAGGAAGGTTATTTAGTTTCGTTTCCAGCTCTTCCGGGAAAATGTTCTGCCCACTTGAACTTAAAATCATTGTTTTAAGTCGTCCGCGAATGAAAATGTTACCGTTGGCATCCATTGTTCCGAGATCACCGGTACGTAACCAGCCGTCTTCAGTGAATACTTCCTGTGTTGCTTCCGGATTCTTGTAGTATCCTGTCATTGTATTTTCTCCGCGTACCTGTATTTCCCCTATTTCGGCTTCCGGGTTTTCTTTGTAGATACGAGCTTCCATAATGTCCAGAATCTTTCCTGAGGAACCTAGTATAAATTCATTCCAAGGTGCATAGCTGATAAGAGGTCCACACTCGGTCATTCCATAACCAATGGTAAAGGGGAACTTAATCTTATAGAAGAACTCTTCCACCTCTTTATCCATAGCTGCTCCACCGATAATGATTTCCTTGAACCGCCCGCCCAATGCGTCAATTAGTCTTTTGCGGATTTGATTGTAAATTTGATTATCGAGCAGAGGAATATTCAGTGCCCATTTCATTCCTTTTTTATTGATAAGAGGCTGAATAATATTTTTATATATCTTTTCGATGACTAGGGGAACAGTGATAATCAGATTAGGTTTCACTTCCTCAAAAGCCTTCATGATAATTTTGGGAGAAGGAGTTTTTCCGAGTAAGGTGACATGAGTACCGACTGCTGTTGCTGTCAGAAAGTCGAATGCGCAACCATACGCATGAGCAAGCGGAAGAAATGAGAGCACTTTATCTCCTTTTTTAAGTAACTCAGTCCGGATACCGAAAGTGACATTTCCGGCAAGGTTATTGCCTGTCAGCATTACGCCTTTGCTGAATCCGGTAGTACCTGAGGTGTAATTCAGCAACATAATCTTGTCATTAGAGAGGGTGGTGTACTGAATATCCTCGCGGGTAAATCCCTTAGGATAAGCAGAATGCATCTCTTTGTCGAGGTTCTTTAGGAATTTTTGTATAGTTTCTCCGTCGCGCTGATACAGACAACGAAAATCGGTCAATGAGAACACTCCCCGCAACCCCATAAGTTTTTCCTCTTCCAAATTTTCCCAGATATTGTCACTGGTAAACAGAAAGACAGATTCGGAATGATTGACGATATGATGAACGTCATTAGGCGTAAAATCTTGCAGGATAGGGACAATAATTGCTCCATAAGTGATTGTAGCCATATAAGCAATGCACCAATGAGCATTATTTTTGCCGATAACCGATATTTTATCTCCTCTGCGAAGACTACAATGCTTGAATAACAGATGTAAACGGGCGATTTTTTCAGCTACCTCACCGTATGTATATTGGGTATCTTCTCCATAATCAGTATAACAAGGCAGATCCCAATTCTCACGAAAACTATTTTCGTATAGTTTAATGAAATTCTCTTTAATCATTGCACGTTTTTTAGTGAATTGTGCAAAAATAGGAATAAACTTTCGTATCCTAAAGTGTTTTACTGATAATAATGTGTAACTTTGCAAAGTTAATGTGTTTATAACAGCTTATGATAGATACCACTGTATTTCAAAATAAGACAGCCGTTTATTATACTTTAGGCTGCAAATTAAATTTTTCAGAGACTTCAACTATCGGTAAAATCCTGCGTGAGGCAGGAGTCCGGACTGCGCGCAAAGGAGAGAAAGCAGATATCTGTGTGGTAAATACCTGTTCGGTGACGGAGATGGCGGATAAAAAATGTCGGCAGGCTATTCATCGATTGGTGAAACAACATCCCGGTGCTTTTGTGGTAGTGACTGGGTGCTATGCCCAATTGAAGCCTGGTGATGTGGCAAAAATTGATGGAGTAGATGTTGTATTGGGGGCGGAGCAGAAAGGTGAACTGCTGCAGTATCTGGGAAATTTGCAGAAACATGAAAAAGGAGAGGCTATAACTACTGCAACGAAAGATATTCGTTCGTTTTCTCCTTCGTGTTCACGGGGAGACCGTACTCGTTTTTTTCTGAAAGTACAGGATGGCTGCGATTACTTCTGTTCATATTGTACTATTCCTTTTGCAAGGGGGAGGAGTCGTAACGGAACTATTGCTTCTATGGTCGAACAGGCTCGGCAAGCTGCTGCGGAAGGTGGTAAAGAGATAGTCTTGACTGGGGTGAATATCGGTGATTTTGGCAAGACGACGGGAGAGACTTTCTTTGATTTGGTGCAAGCGTTGGATCAGATAGAAGGAATCGAGCGTTATCGTATATCTTCCATTGAACCGAATCTGCTGACGGATGAAATTATTGAGTTTGTATCCCATTCCCGTAGTTTTATGCCACATTTCCATATTCCTTTGCAGTCTGGGTGTGATGAAGTTTTAAAATTGATGCGTCGTCGTTATGATACGGCTCTTTTTGCATCGAAGGTGAAGAAAATCAAGGAGGTTATGCCGGATGCTTTCATTGGCGTGGATGTGATTGTGGGTACTCGTGGCGAGACTGCGGAGTTTTTTGAGCAAGCTTATCGGTTTATTTCCGGATTGGACGTGACCCAATTGCACGTGTTCAGTTATTCCGAGCGTCCCAGAACGCAAGCCTTGAAAATAGATTATGTGGTGTCTCCGGAAGAAAAGCATCAACGCAGTCAACGGCTGTTGGCACTTTCGGATGAAAAAACACAGGCTTTTTATGCGCGCCATATCGGACAGACGATGTCGGTGTTGCTGGAAAAGTCGAAGGGGAATACTCCGATGCACGGATTTACGAAGAATTATATTCGTGTAGAAGTGGAAAGTGATAACTCATTGGATAATCAAGTGGTCAACGTGCGTTTGGGAGATTTTAATGGGGACAAGACAGCGCTTAAAGGCACAATTCTGATATAAGTATGAAATCTAAACTTATCTATTGGCTGGTATATGGTGGAATGTGGCTGTTTTCAGCTCTTCCGTTCCGGGTATTGTATGTGTTTTCGGATTTCAATTATCTGTTGATGTATCATGTGGGGAGATATCGCCGGAAGGTAGTTCGGGAAAATCTGGAAAAGTCGTTTCCGGAGAAGACTGAGGCGGAAAGATTACAGATAGAACGTAAATTTTATCGTTATCTTTCGGATTATATGCTAGAGGACCTGAAACTGTTGCATATGTCCGCTGAAGATCTTTGCCAAAGGATGATTTATAAGAATACAGAACAATATTTGGAATTGACGGAAAAGTATGGAGGTATTATTGTGATGATTCCCCATTATGCCAACTATGAATGGCTGATTGGAATGGGATCGGTCATGAAGCCTGGCGATGTACCTGTACAAGTTTACAAACCATTGAAGGATAAATATCTGAATGAACTGTTTAAGCAGATTCGTTCCCGTTTCGGTGGATATAATATTCCTAAACATTCTACTGCACGTGAAATTATCAAATTGAAGCGTGAAGGAAAAAATATGGTAGTAGGTCTGATTACAGACCAATGGCCTAGTGGTGATCGGTATTGGACTACTTTTATGGGGCAGGAGACTGCTTTCTTGAATGGAGCTGAACGTATTGCAAAAATGATGAACTTCCCTGTCTTTTATTGTGAACTGACGAAGACACGTAGGGGATATTGTGAGGCTGAGTTTAAATTGATGACTGAAGCTCCAAAAGAGACAGTCGAAGGAGAAATTACGGATATGTTTGCCCATGAACTGGAACAGACCATTCGTAGAGAACCTGCTTATTGGTTGTGGTCGCATAAGCGCTGGAAATTTACGAAGAAGGAATGCGAACAAAAAGAACAGGAAGAACTTATTAAGAGAAAAGATAAGAGATGAAAGTATCAGTCGTCATTCTGAATTGGAACGGATGTGATATACTTCGTACTTTTCTTCCATCTGTTATTCAGTATTCGGAGGGGAAAGAAATAGAAATCTGTGTGGCTGATAATGGGTCTACGGACGATTCGGTAACTATGATTCAGCAGGAGTTTCCATCCGTCCGAATGATTTTACTCGAACAGAATCATGGCTTTGCGGACGGATATAATTTGGCTTTGCGACAAGTAGATGCAGAGTATGTCGTTCTTCTAAATTCGGATGTTGAAGTGACGGAACATTGGTTGGAACCGATGATTGCTTATCTTGATAAGCATCCTGAAGTGGCTGCTTGCCAACCGAAGATACGAAGTCAGCGCCAAAAGGAATTTTTTGAATATGCAGGAGCGGCAGGCGGATTTATAGATAAGTACGGTTATCCTTTTTGTCGGGGACGTATCATGGGAGCGGTCGAAAAAGATGAAGGGCAATACGATACGGTGATTCCAGTTTTTTGGGCAACAGGAGCTGCTTTGTTTATTCGTCGTATGGATTATCTGGATGTCGGAGGGCTGGATGGACGCTTTTTTGCACACATGGAAGAAATAGATCTGTGTTGGCGACTCCGTTCTCGAGGACGTGGGATTGTCTGCATTCCGCAAAGTGTAGTCTATCATGTTGGAGGAGCCACGCTTAAAAAAGAGAATCCTCGTAAGACTTTTCTTAATTTCCGCAATAATCTTGTCATGCTTTATAAGAATCTTCCGCAGGAGGAGTTAAATAAAGTGATGCGTATTCGGACTTGTTTGGATTATGTGGCGGCACTTACTTTCTTTCTGAAAGGGGATTGGGACAATGCTCGCGCAGTGATTCGTGCACGGGACGAATATAAACGGATTTGTCCGTCATTTTCTTCATTAAGAGAAGAGAACCTAAGAAAAAAAACTTTGAATTTAATACCTGAACAGATAAAAAGTAGTATCTTGTGGCAGTTTTATGCGAGAGGATGCAAACGATTCTCTCAATTGTCGGACTTAAAAGGATAACGAAATGGAAGCAAAGGTTAGAAGGGGCATCGGGCTGGTGGCACATGATGCGATGAAGAAAGATCTTATCGAGTGGGTGTTGTGGAATTCAGAATTGTTGATGGGAAATAAATTCTATTGTACAGGTACTACCGGGACACTAATACTGGAAGCATTGAAAGAAAAACATCCTGATGTAGAATGGGATTTTACAATACTGAAATCCGGTCCATTAGGCGGTGATCAGCAGATGGGATCACGTATTGTCGATGGGCAGATTGATTATCTTTTCTTTTTTACTGATCCTATGACTTTGCAACCTCATGATACAGATGTAAAAGCTTTGACTCGTTTGGCCGGTGTGGAAAATATCGTATTTTGCTGTAACCGTTCAACAGCGGATCATATTATTTCCAGCCCGTTGTTTATGGATCCTGACTACGAACGTATCCATCCTGACTATTCCAGTTATACAAAACGTTTCCAGAATAAGCCTGTGGTAACGGAAGCTGTGGAATCTGTGAATAGAAGGAAAAAGAAAAGATTATAAGCTACCAATAGAACTTTTACCATAATTTATTGCCACGTCTGTTATTCTTGATTGGTTCGGAATGGCAGACGCGTCCGTTTTTATTTTCTGCTACAATGGAGCTCTATTCCTGCCGATTCTATGTCTGCCCCCATCGGTGGGTTTCGTTTGGATAGAAACAGATCAATGTCTTCAATAGTAGCGAATTGTTTGAATAGTTTCTTCACAATTCGTTTCCCTACATGTTCAAGTAATTTGGATGAAATATCCATTTCTGTTTTTATAACGTTATATACCTCAGCATAGTTTACGGTATCTGTCACTTCGTCTGTCTGCATCGCCTTGCTGATGTCAACACCTAGTTTTAGGTCGATAATATACTCATTACCAATCAAATTCTCTTGTGGGGCTACTCCATGGTAGGCGTAAAATCGAATCCCTTTCAAAAAGATATAGCTTTTATTTATTTTCATATACTATTTATTATTTAGTATGAATCTGTTTAATTTTTAACAAGTCCTTCTGTGCAACCATTTGCGGGATTACTTTCAGAAAGAGGGGGGTGAGTAGAATACATATACTTAATGTTATGAACAAAAGCATTGTTGCTTGTGCCCAACTATTATGAATGTAGCGTGCTATCAATGGCTCTAGAAAATGGAGTATGGGACCGTGTATGCTTAGGGTGATGATAGAGTACCTTCCTAGATAAGAAATAATTTTTACTCTTTCCACTTTTTTGCAAAGTAGCATAATCATAAATATTCCAGCGAATGCAGCGATGTATACTTGAAAGATATTCCCGGAGTAGTTGTTTGTTCTCATTCCCAATGTAGTAGCAGTAAAATGCATGACTAACAATGCCAACAAAACGAAAAGCGGAATTACCTTATCAAAACGGTGATGTGGAAATAAGAAGAAGTTATATCTACGAATCCAGAATCCTGCTACATAGAAAGGGAGAGCCGTCATGGCAACATCGAGATAGAGAGGGAGTGTTATTTGTGCTTTACCTAGATAAAATCCTGTACACCCGATCAATAAGGTAAGAGCAAACATGGCAGGCAGATATTTATTTCTTAGGAAATGGACTAGATAAAACAGGATATTGCAGTTGAATAAGGCTACTAGAAACCAGATCGGCGGATTGAATTTGATAAGGTCATGTCCATGAAATACTATCAAAAGTTCTTTCCATGATACAGGTAAATGGAATACTCCCGGTGCTATTTTCCAAATGATGTATTTAAGGAGGAATGCACTTAGATAGAAGAAAAGAAAAGGGATAATCAACTTGTTTATTTTCCGAAGAATGAATCCTGATAAAGCTTCGTATGGTTTAAAGAAAACTCCTGATATAAAAAAATACAGTGGCATACGGAAACAGGATAACATAGAGCCCCTATCGAGTTGCTCGAAGGCTCCACCAATATGTGTCATGACTACGAGAATGATGCAGACTCCTTTAGTTAAGTCTACAAAATCAATACGTTTACTCGGGGTCTCTTTCATTCTTTTAATAATCTGTTTACACGGATTATACAGATTTAAAAAGGAATTTGTATAATCCGTGTTTAATATAGATAGAAGTCAAATTATTTCTCCGGGTTTCTTCCTGTGTATTGTATTAATTCACTTATCTTGCTATTCAGTTCTTTGGCTTTCATCAGTTGCTCTAATGTGATATGCATCCGATATTGCCAATAATTTCGTGGATTGGATGGAACGTTGATTCGTTCTTCTTCCACATTAGGATTTCTCCATTTTCCATCAACTGACAACCAATCTTGAAAAGACAGTATGCAGAGAATAGAATTACTGTTGAGGTGATTGCGTACAATCTCTTCACAAAGTTCCGGAGTTGCAATGGCAGGAGCTGTGCCATAATGTCCTAACATTGTATTGTAATAACGTTGGGTCTGTTGATAATCTTCTTCCCACCACCCACGTAGAGTAGACATATCATGAGTGGAAATGGTGCACACAGATCGGTATGGATATTCATTTAAATGTCCGAACTCATACGACGGGTCCTTTGGCATTCGTTGAATTTCCAAACTAAGAATACGTAACTCGTTCATTACGGAGGACACACAAGCGGGAATCATTCCTAAATCTTCGCCACATACCAACATACGGGTAGATTGTGTCAATTGAGGTAACTTTTTCATGGCCTGTTGGTACCAAAAGTCGTTGTGGCGATGATAATAATACTGGTTGTATAATTTGTTGAAAGCATTCTTGTCTTCTTCGCTCAACGAACGGAAAATGAAATCACGTTGCGCTCCGATACGGGGATGGTACTTTCCTTGTTCCTTATTGTCCGGAATAAACAGTACATTACTGATTAAAGAATATAATCCATCACGGACCCAGATACTGTTTTCGTCATTTTTACCGGCAAAGAATTGTTTGACTTCTTGTTGTGTCTCAAAGCCAGGTCTCATACGGTAAATACCGGATTTGTCCACTAACTGGAGAAAATCTTGTTTTACGAGATTGACATAAGGTCCAAACACCTGTCCGAGAAATGATTCATGAATGAATGGAGACAGGTATTCTTCTCGGAATGTGAAACCATAATTTTCTATCTCTTCTCTACTCATCGGTAGGGAGGGAACGAATTGTCCTAACAATCCATGTACGGCATTCATCGGTATTTCCCAAATACGGAAGAAACCGAGAATATGGTCAATTCGGTAAGCATCGAAATATTCGGCCATTTTCTGGAATCTTTTCATCCACCAGCGATATCCGTCCTTTTCCATTACATCCCAATTGTAAGTAGGGAATCCCCAATTTTGTCCGTTGACCGAGAAGTCGTCGGGAGGAGCGCCTGCTTGTCCGTTGAGATTGAAGTAATGAGGTTCTGTCCAGGCTTCCACACTGTTGCGGCTAATGCCAATAGGTATGTCTCCCTTTAGTACGACCCCATTTTCACGAGCATATTTTGTCGCAGCCAATAATTGCAGATGCAGATGATATTGAATATAGTAGTATAATGCGATGTGGGGATAATCTACCGTTTCCGGTTGACACATCTTTTCTATCTCCTGTGCATCGTATACAGAATGTCTCGGCCATTCACGGAAGTCGGAGGTCCGGTAAGCATCACGCAGATAGCTGAAGACTGCGTAAGGTCGCAACCATTCTTTGTTAGTTTCGAAGAACTCCTTGAATTTCTCGGAAGCCAATACTTTTTCCCCTTCTTGTTGGAATATCAGATGGAAAAATTCCCATTTAGCCCGGTTTACAGCCTCATAATCAATAGTTGTAAGATTATTCAGTTCTTGTTGTTTCTGATTGAACCTAGAGGCTGCTTCTTTGTCTTTCAGTGTTCCCATTTGCTTTATATCCGCATACATCGGATGAAAAGCATAGATGGAAATACTGTTGTAGGGATAAGAGTCCGTCCATGTATGGGTCATGGTCGTGTCATTAATCGGTAGAATTTGGATGACCTTCTGATGTGTGTTTACCGCCCAATCGATCATGAGTTTCAGATCACCGAAATCACCTACTCCAAAACTTTTTTCTGATTTCAGAGAAAATACGGGGATGGCAATTCCTGCACCTTTCCACATTGGAATATCAAAATAGACATATCGGTCGGAAATCACGAGTGTCTCGTTCGTCTTTATTTCCGGGTCTGCCAGATAACGATTAGGGTTTTTCTCCCAGCATTCAATTTTTCTTTCCTGTTTATGACAAAGGATAAATTTATATTCCAAAGGATATTTGAGCTTGCTTGCATCTAGCTCCACCTGCCATTCGGGGAAATTGGAGTCACTCATTAAAACGGCTTTTTCCGGATCCCAGTTACCTAGTGCTTTCTGATTGCCGCAAATGGCCAGACAATAATCTTTGTTGATGCGCGGGGCATAAGCTTTTATTATTAGCCCTTTCTTATACCCTTGCGGAATGTCTTCCCTTTCGGGATGTGATAATAATGCTTCTGTAAAGGCAGAACTGTAAAGGTATAGTTGCTCCGGGATATTTTTCCAGCAATCATTGATTCTATACTTTTTTCTAGGAGTACCGGATAGAAAAAGGCATCGTGGAAAATTGTTCCATTCTTTGCGGATGACGATTCCGTTTTGTTCTATCTGGTAGCTATAATGGATAGTCAATCCTTCTTGAGGAACTTCCAGTTCCACTTCTGCCGTCCAATATATACCGTCTGTAGTGTACATTGGGGTGGATTCCGTCGATAAGCCTGCAAGCTTGACTTCCTCCCCCCAATTGGTGCGGTATTCGATATTAAATGATAAGATCATATATTATAGAATGTTTATCCACATCTGGAAGCCCCGCAAGTGGTACAAATCAGACATCCTTCCTGATAAACGAGAGTTTCATTGCCACAGTTCGGACATTTCTTGCCTTTTGCTTCGGTTCCATCCTGGATGTATTTCTTCAGAGCGCGTTCTACACCGTTTTTCCAAGTATTGATATTTTCACTGTTCAGTTGCAAAGAACCTACCAGTTTAATAACTTGTTCTATTGGCATTCGGTAACGGAGTACTCCGGAAATCAATTTGGCGTAGTTCCAATATTCTTTATTGAACTTCTCAGACAATCCTTCAATAGTCGTCTTATATCCGCGCTTGTTTTCAAATTGGAAGTCGTAACGCTTCGTTCCGTCTTCATCTATATTTTTGATGATACGTCCGCTAGTCACGCTCTTAGGTAATAAAATACCTTCATCGTCATCTTGCAGACCGGTGAAGATTTCATAAGGATGTCCATCTAGCAGGCCAACGAAAGCCACCCATTTTTCTTTGTTATTCTGGAAACGTACAACATCTGCTTCTAATATTCGTGGACGCACTTCTACGACCGTAGGCGGTTTGCACGGAGGAAGTTCCTCTTTCTTGTTTTTGTCGGATTTGGCTGAGATAAGTACACCGGAACGGGAGCCGTCACGGTATACGGTACAACCTTTACAACCGGATTTCCATGCTTCCACATATAAACGGTTTACCAGATCCTCGTCTACGTCATTCGGCAGATTAATGGTTACGCTGATGGAATGGTCTACCCATTTTTGGATTCTTCCCTGCATCTTTACTTTCATCAACCAGTCGACATCGTTGGAAGTAGCTTTATAATAAGGAGACTTGGCTACTAATTCGTCAATCTCTTCCTGAGAATAGCGTTTGGACGGATCGTATCCATTGGCTTCCATCCATGTGACAAACTTGTGGTGGAATACAATATACTCTTCGAATGCATCTCCTGTTTCATCAACAAAGTCGACATGAACATTTGTGTCATTCGGATTCACTTTTCTTCTACGTTTGTAAACTGGCAAGAATACCGGTTCAATGCCAGAAGTTGTCTGAGTCATCAGGCTAGTTGTTCCGGTGGGAGCGATAGTCAGGCAGGCAATGTTGCGTCGTCCGTATTTCTTCATTTCTTCATATAGCTCAGGGTCGGCTTCTGCCAAACGTTGGATGAACGGATTGTTCTGCTCGCGTTTGTTATCATATATTTCGAAAGCACCACGCTCCTTCGCCATTTCTACAGAAGAACGATAAGCGCCAAGAGCTACTGTCTTATGTACTTTTTCTGAGAATTCGGTAGCCTCTTCTGTTCCGTAGCGTAATCCTAATGCTGCGAGCATATCACCTTCTGCAGTGATACCTACACCTGTACGTCGTCCTTGTCCGCTTTTCTTATATATCTTTTCCCAGAGTACACGTTCTGCCCGCTTCACTTCGTCGTTTTCCGGATCCTCATCAATCTTGTGCATGATGCGTTCGATTTTCTCCAGTTCGAGGTCGATGATGTCATCCATGATACGTTGAGCTAATGCCACATGTTTCTTAAACAGATCAAAATCGAAATAAGCATTCGGTTTAAACGGATTTACTACATATGAATACAAATTGATTGCCAAGAGACGGCATGAGTCGTAAGGACATAGAGGTATCTCGCCACATGGATTCGTGGAAACGGTCCGGTAACCTAAATCTGCGTAACAATCCGGTACGGATTCGCGAATTATTGTATCCCAGAACAGAACACCCGGTTCTGCTGATTTCCATGCATTGTGAACGATCTTCTTCCATAAAGTAGAAGCATCTATTTCTTTTGTAAATGTAGGGTCGGAAGAATCAATAGGATATTGTTGTAAGTATGGCTTTCCGTCAACAGCAGCCTGCATGAAAGCATCGTCTAATTTCACGGAAACATTTGCTCCGGTTACTTTTCCTTCTGTCATTTTTGCATCGATGAAAGCTTCTGAGTCCGGATGTTTGATAGATACACTTAGCATGAGTGCTCCGCGACGTCCGTCTTGAGCTACTTCACGGGTCGAATTGGAATAACGTTCCATGAATGGCACAAGACCTGTTGAAGTTAATGCTGAATTTTTAACGGGAGAACCTTTCGGACGGATATGGGATAGGTCATGGCCCACTCCTCCACGTCTTTTCATCAGTTGTACTTGCTCTTCGTCAATTTTAATGATAGCACCATAAGAGTCGGCAGCACCATCTACACCGATAACAAAACAATTGGATAGGGAAGCAACTTGATAGTCGTTACCGATTCCAGTCATCGGGCTACCTTGCGGAACAATGTATTTGAAGTGATCCAATAGATCGTACAGCTCTTTTGCTGTTAAAGCATTCGGATACTTCGATTCGATGCGTGCCACTTCATTGGCAATTCTCCAATGCATATCTTCCGGAGACTTTTCATAAATGTTTCCGAAAGAATCTTTTACTGCATATTTGTTTACCCAAACTCTTGCAGCAAGTTCGTCACCTTGAAAATATCGTAAAGATTCTTCGTAGGCTTCGTCATAAGAATAAATTTGTTTTTCCACGATGCAATGTGCGTTAAATCTGATTTTTAAATAAGTAATGTGTAGAAGTTTACTTATCGTTAACAAATGTGGATGCAAATCTAAGGATGTTTTTTCATCTATCAAAATAAAAATGAAATAATTTATTGACAGGCTGTAAGTTTTCTGTTTATTAATGATAAGTATTTGATAAACAGGAAAATTTGTTTTTTGTTTAAAGGTTAAAGTTTTCCAAAAAGAAAACTATTCTGTTCTGTAGATATAGCAAAATAGATTTTTCTTTTTATATCTTTGCAATAAAAAAGAAATGTTTGAAACCGTAAAGAACAGAAGGACTATCAGGAAATATCTATCGAAGGATATTACTCCTGATTTGTTAAATGATTTGCTTGAAACTTCATTCCGAGCTTCTACGATGGGAGGTATGCAGCTTTATAGTGTGGTTGTGACTCGTGACGCTGAAATGAAAGAGAAGCTTTCACCAGCTCATTTTAATCAGCCTATGGTGAAAAGTGCCCCTGTTGTACTTACTTTTTGTGCTGATTTTCGTCGCTTTTCAAAATGGTGTGAGCAAAGAAAAGCTGTACCTGGCTATGACAATTTAATGTCTTTTATGAATGCGTCTATGGACACTCTGCTTGTCGCACAGACTTTTTGTACGTTGGCAGAGGAGGTAGGGCTCGGAATTTGCTATTTGGGGACCACTACTTATAATCCTCAAATGATTATCGATGCACTCCGGTTGCCTGAATTGGTGTTTCCTTTGACGACAATTACAGTCGGTTACCCGGATGGAATTCCTGCACAGGTTGATCGCTTGCCTTTGGAAGCTACTGTGCACGAGGAAATGTATCATGATTATACACCGGAAGAAATAGACAAACTCTATGCTTATAAAGAATCATTGCCTGAAAGCAAACAATTTATAGAGGAGAATAAGAAAGAAACTCTAGCCCAGGTCTTTACAGATGTTCGTTATACGAAGAAAGATAATGAGTTTATGTCTGAAAATCTATTAAAGGTGCTTCGTCGGCAGGGATTTTTGAAATAATAGTGAACTGAAATAATGGTTAGTGATTAGTGAATAGGTTTGTGAAGCATGAATCATGAGCCTAATCACTAGTCATTAATTCCTTTTCTTTTTAGTAACGCTTCAATTTCCTGCACTTCTGCGTTAAAACTCTTATCTACTTCCAGTTGTCCTTTCACGGTTTTACAAGCGTGAAGTACGGTTGCGTGGTCTTTGTTGCCAATGAATTTACCGATCTTAGAAGTTGAAAAGTCTGTGTGATTTTTAGCTAGATACATGGCAATCTGACGCGCTTGCACCACTTCTCTCTTTCTGGATTTAGTGTGTATAGCTGCAGGCTCCAAGTCGAAATGTTTACATACTACCTTAAGGATATCATCTATGGTGACGGCTTTCGTTTCATTGTGAACAACGCCGTGCACGATATGTTGAGCCAAATCCATATCTATTTCCTTATTGAAAATAGTAGAACGTGCCATGATAGCAATAACGATACCTTCCAAGTCACGTACGCTTTCATTCACATTTTCGGCAATATAATCGATTACCTCCTCTGGAAATTGGAGTCCATCGCGGTGTATTTTATTGCGCAGAATATTTTTGCGAAGTTCTACGGTCGGTTTTTCCAATTCAGCTACCATACCCCATTTGAAACGGGTAAGCAGACGTTCTTCAATACCTTGCAACAATACAGGAGCACGGTCGGAAGTTAATATAAGCTGTTTGCCGTTCTGATGTAGATGATTGAAGATATGGAAGAAATTGTTTTGTGTTTTGGTAACACCGGCAAATTCCTGAATATCATCAATGATTAATACATCGATGGTCTGATAGAAATTAATGAAGTCGTTGGTTGTGTTGTTACGTACAGAGTCTGTATATTGCACTTGGAATAAATGTGCCGATACGTACAAGACTCTTTTTTCTGGATAAATCTCTTTGATTTTCGTACCGATGGCATTAGCCAGATGTGTTTTTCCCACTCCAGAAGCTCCATAAAGGAATAATGGGTTAAAAGCAGTTCCTCCAGGTTTTAGCGCTACGGCTTCGGCTACACTTCTTGAAAGTTTGTTACTGTATCCTTCAATGAAGTTTTCGAAATTATAATTAGGATTCAAATGCGGATCTAAATCTTGAACAGCAGGAGCCTGCAAGAAATTAGGGGCTTTGTTTCCATCAAATATGTTTTTAGGAGTTACAGCCGTAGAACGATTGCTTGCTTCGAGATTCACGGTTTGGTTTGGAATCGAAGTTTTGTCTACCATGACGTTGTACATCAACTTGGTTCCTTCGCCAATGACCTTATACAAAGTCTTGCGTATTAAATCTACAAATCTTTCCTCCAGAATCTCATAGAAAAACTGGCTGGGAATCTGTAAATACAAAGTCTTGTCCTCATATTTTAATGGAACAATAGGGGCAAACCAAGTGTTGTATGTCGTATCGGGAACATTGTCTTTTATGATATCAAGACAGCGGTTCCAAAGTACGACATGATTTGATTCTATCATAGTAACTTTTAATACATTTATTAATTAAGCAAAACTTCTACGTTTGCAAAATTGGGAATCTTATTCGGAAAAAACAAATCTATTTTTTCTTGTTTTTTTCAAGTGAATAATAACATGTTTACTTTCAATGACTTATGTGTTTATGTCTTTGTACTATCACTAATCCCGCTTTTGCTATTTTGTAAGTGTCTGTTATATAGAATATTATATATAAAAGCTCTGTTTTTCTTCTCTCATTCTCATGTTTGTATAGGAATCTTATTTCGGTTTATAGATAGACATTTGAGATGCAAAAAAGTTGCTTTTTATAGCAATTCGTTATTTAGATAAAATCTATATAACGGGATTTTATTACTTGTCTTTCTTTCCGAATAAGGAGAAGTGAACGTAGCGCTTCGGGTGCTCTTTCAAGTCTTTCAATAAGCCTGCTGCATTTTCAGTTGTAGCATTTAGATTATTGTATAAAGTCGGGTCGTTGAAGAGTAATCCGAGTGTGTTATCTTTGCTATTCAATTTTTCTGTAAGCATCTTTACATTGGATAATGTTTCGTCTATTTTCTTGAAAGTAGCTGCATAGTCAACTTCTTTAAGATTACCGCTGATGGTTACGAAGTTGTCTCCAATTGTATTCAGTTTGCTGGTAAGCTGTGGAATATCATTGCTCATGAGACCTTTAACCTGAGAACTGACTACGGCCAAGTTGGCAGTGGTCTTTTCTATTGAATGTAGGGTGGCAGGAATACTCTTGTCACCTAAAATTGTATTCAGAGAAATAAGGATAGAATCCAGTTTAGGTAACATTTCCTGTACTTGTGGCATTAACTTTGCCACACTTTCCATCATTCCATTATTCAGTGTACCGGGAATAGTATCTCCTACGGCATATTTTTCGCGGGGATTGTTTGCCAAAAGAATATTCATGCGTACTCCTCCCATCAGTTCGGATACCAGTTCGGCGCTACTTCCTTTAGGAATTCGTAGTTCGGTGTCCAGTTCTACTTCTACAACCACATTTCCGGGATTAGTATAATCATAAAATATATCGCGTACAATACCTACACGAACACCGTCTGCGAATACTGGGCTCGACTTAGTCAGTCCGTTAACATTCTGAAATTTAGCATAGAAATAGCTGGAAGGTTGAAACATATGTATTCCTTTCAGCCAGTTAATCCCATAAACAAGTACACACAGTGCAATGATACCTGCGATACCTATTCTGACTTCTTTTGTAATATACTTCATTTTATCTTTTATTTATTTCTTCTTTTCTTAAACTCGGCAATTGCTTCATTGACATTCATTTTTTCACCGTCTCGGAAAGCGATGATAAAAGCGTCTTTGAACTTGGCTGTAATAGTACGTTTGGTACGTAGTACCTTATTATAATCACCGGAGGCACCATATGTGTATTTATATATATCTTTTTCTTTATAATAATCTACACCTTTCAATCCTTTCAGTCTTTTGTCATTTTTAGCAAGAGGTTTGGAAGAGGTAAGTATTTGTATCTTAAACGTAATTTCATTGTCATTAGTTGCATTTTCTGCAACCTTTTGAACGGTTACGGGTCTATCGTTTTCTTTCTCTATCTCTTGTCCTTTTTGTTCGGTCGGTATTACAGTCTTGCTGACTCCGGTTAGCCGTATTTCGTGCTCTCTTTTATAATTGAGAAAAGCATGATAAATACCTTTAGCCATGGTTGTAGCTCCCGTTTCGGAGTTCAGATAACGTTCCTCCTCAGGGGTGGAGATGAATCCTAATTCTATCAGAATACTTGGCATGGCACTTGCTTTTAAGACGAGGAAGCCGGCTTGATGTACTCCACGGTCTAAACGTTTGCAAGTATGACGAAATTGTTTTTGCATCAAAGACGCCAGGTGCACACTTTGTTCCATGTATTTATCCTGCATGAATTCAAATATGATATAAGACTCAGCTGAGTTAGGATTGAATCCTGCATACCGAGTCTGATAGTCGCTTTCGTAGAGAATTACTGAATTTTCCCGTTTAGCTACTTCTAGATTGGCGTCCGATTTAGCCAAACCGAGTGTCCAGGTAGATGCTCCTTTTGCAGTGCGGTTGTTTGCCAATGCATTAGTATGAATAGAAATAAAAAGATCTGCTTTCGCATTGTTTGCTATTTCCGCCCTTCGACCTAGAGGGATAAAAACATCTTTGCTACGGGTATAGATCACTTTAACGTCATCACAATTGTTTTTTATCAGATTTCCTACTTTTAAGGCAACGTTCAGATTGATATTCTTTTCTTTTGAGATTTTTCCAATGGCGCCGGGGTCGTGTCCGCCATGTCCGGCATCAATGACCACGATAAAATCTTTCCCCCATAAATGGCTGGTGCATGAGGGTAAGAAAAGAAGCCAGAGGCAAATGCATATATGTAATATGTAGGATCTATTCAGTTTCATATTTATAATACGGTGCAAATGTAGTAGAAATTTATAGAAAACTTATTATTTGCCATTAAGTTTTGTGTTTTTTTCGGTTTAATGATAGCTTTTTTCCTGAAATCTCCGTTACTTTGCGTTCCGAAGTTAAAATGTATGACGATGCTTAAGTTTTTGAAGAATTGGACATTGCCTATTGCCATGTTGGTGGGTGCTGTGGGTTATCCGTTATTTATCTGCCTCTCTTTTCTGACTCCGTATCTTATCTTTACGATGTTGCTGTTGACATTCTGTAAGGTATCTCCGCGCGATTTAATGCTTAGGCCGCTTCATGTATGGTTATTACTGGTTCAGATTATCGGGGCGTTGGCTGCTTATTTGCTGTTGTTTCGGTTTGATAAGATTGTGGCGGAAGGGGTGATGGTTTGTATTATTTGTC
>UMFG01031346.1_pt1 | contig 18606 bp, 16 predicted proteins | sample 1964961 | NCBI WGS metagenome assembly UMFG01 (sample SAMEA4836041, study PRJEB28245) | human gut metagenome | biome: gut microbiome; material: fecal sample | place: Denmark | collected 2008
TATACATAAATCCGTCTGTAATCATAAATTTCTCCTTTTTCCTCTGTTTTAATAATAAGAGTATATTAATTATACTATACAATCTTCAGTATTATATTATAAAACAGCAAAAATGTCAATTTTTCTTATTATTCAAAATATATATAAATTAATTTTAAATACTTACTATATTCTATAGTTTAATTGTTATTCAATAATTTATTCAAAAAATTAAATATGCCAAATAAAAAAGGAACATTCCTAAGAATATTCCTTTAAAAAACATTAATGAAACTTTATAATTTCTGACTTACTATGGATTTCTTCAAGTTCATCAGCAAATTCATCAATTTCTCTATTAAGGTTATCAACAATATCCTCGTCAACATTATGATGAAGGAAAATATGCTCTAATCGTTCATAAGCATTGCCCATTTTTTCTGCAATTTCAACATACTTATCAATACTTTCAAGCTCAACAAGTTTCTTAAAACGAGCAATATCATCTCTTATAAATTCAATAATCTCATTTTGGTCAGCATACTTACCCTTAACCATAGCATAAGGTCGCATACGCTGAAGAAAGAATTTATCCTTTCTTGTAATATTGAAAACATAAGAAACAACAAAGCCATTACCTAAATCAAAATTCGCAATGTGCATACGGCTGTCAAACACCTTAATATCTGTAGCACCTAACTGCTTAAGATTAAAAGCAATAATGTCGCCACTTACTGTGTTTTTGTTCATAAAAACCCCTACCTTTCATTAACCTACTTCAAATTTTATGAGTAGATATATAGTTGATATTACAATAGACATAAGCATAAGAGGAAAACCTATCTTTAAATAGTTGCCAAATGTAATTTCGTGTCCCTCTCTCTTACTAATGCCTGAAAGCACAACATTCGCAGATGCACCAACAAGAGTACCGTTACCACCAAGACAAGCACCAAGTGACAATGCCCACCAAAGAGGTGCAACATCCATACCACTATTACCCATTGTAATAATAAGAGGGATAAGAGTAGCAACGAACGGAATATTGTCTAAGAATGATGAAAGTATAGCAGATACCCATAAAATAAGCAAAAGCATAAGAGTATCATTACCCTTAGTTACCTCAAGAAGGAACTGTGCCATCATATCAATAACACCTGTCTGCTGTAAGCCACCTACAACACCAAAAAGACCAACAAAGAATACAATAGTAGGCCATTCAATAGTTGATATAATTTCCTCAGGGTCTACCTTACTTCTGTTTAAAAGCAAAATAACTGCCGCAGCCGCAATAGCTATTGTTGCTGACTGAATACCTAAGGCATCGTGGAATATAAAAGCAAGAACTACAAAAGCCATAATAATAACACTTTCAATAAGGAGAACCTTATCTTTAATAGCCTTTTTTTCATCTAACTCCATAACTGCCTGCATTTTTTCAGGCACAACTTTAAGCTTTCTTCCATAAATAAAATAAAAACTAAAAATAGTAAAGAAAGCTATAATAACTGCCGGAATACCTGTATTAACAATAAAATCATTGAAGCTAAGTTCAGCTGCACTACCAATCATAATATTAGGCGGGTCACCAATAAGAGTGGCTGTACCACCTATATTAGATGCCAAAATCTGTGTAATCAAATATGGCAAAGGGTTAATACCTAATATACTTGTAACAGCAATAGTCATAGGACCAACCAAAAGTACAGTAGTTACATTGTCAAGAAAGGCTGAAAGTACAGCTGTAATAACGAAGAATAAAATCATTATTACCCAAGGCTTACCTTTTGAAAGTTTGGCTGCCTTAATAGCTATGTATTCAAACAAGCCTGATATTTTAACTACAGATACAAAAAGCATCATACCTATTAATATACCTACAGTATTATAGTCAATGTATGATGCAAGACTTTCAACATCTAATATGCCAAAAATCAAAAGAAGTGTTGCTCCTGCAACTGCTGCTAAGGCACGATGCACCTTTTCAGACATAATCGCTATCATTGTGACAGCAAAAATAATAATGGAAATAATTTGTTGAGTGTCCATAATCTTCCTCCATTTTGTATGATCTTTACACACATTATACAACACAATTACCAAGACTTCAACATTTTTTAAATATTTATTTGTATATGTTGTATATAACCTTTGTACTATATGTTATCTTTTATAATAATTTTTGATGTAAAAACTTTTAAAAACAAGCTAATACAGTAAACCTACAAGTTTAATTGGCTAAAGTTTAACTATACTCCTTTTCTCTGTTCAATTCTCTAAGCATAGGGATTTGCAATATAATTGCAACTACAAAGGTAACAACATCAGATACTGTTTGACAAACCTCTATACCAACAATACCAAATATCCTAGGCAAAATAATTATAAGAGGTATAAACACCAGACCTTGTCTTGAAACTGACAAAATTGTTGCTCTGACTGGCTTTCTTATTGTCTGCAAAAGCATATTTGATAGTACAATAAAACTGCTAAGAGGCAATGCTATACACTGACACCTAAGAGCAACAGCTGCAATTTTACCTACTTTTGCACCATTGCCAAAGGCATTAACTATTTTCGGAGCAAATATAATACCTAAAACTGCCACAAACAACAAAAATACAAAGGCAAACTTAACACAAAACCAAAATGCCTTAAGTACTCTCTTGTAAAGTCCTGCACCATAATTAAAGCCACAAACCGGCTGAAAACCTTGTCCAAATCCAATAATTGCAGAATTAGCAAACATTGCTATTCTTGACACAACAGCCATAGCGGCAATAGCAACTTCACCATAAGGCTTTGCTGCAAAATTAAGGCATATAGTAGCAACACTGGCTATTCCCTGTCTGCAAAAGGAAGGTGTACCTCCTGCTAAAAGTTCACCATAATAATACTTTGATGGCTTAAAATTTTTCAATTTAATCTTAATAGCACCACTTGTATTTACTCCCCATAAAAGTAAACAAAAACCTACAAACTGGCTAAAAATAGTTGCTATAGCTGCACCAGAAACCCCCATATCAAACTTAAATATAAGTATAGGGTCAAGAACTATATTTAAAACTGCACCACTTGTAATACCTATCATTGAGAAAAAAGCTGAACCTTGAAATCTAAGCTGATTGTTCAGTACCAATGATGCCACCATATATGGTGAACCTATTAATATATAACGCATATACTCAATTGCTTTAGGCAATATTAAATCAGTTGAACCTAATGCCCAAGCTAAAGGCTCAATAAATATAAGACCCAAAATCATAAGAACAAAGCCTAATATTAAAGCTGAAAAAAAACCTATACTTGCCATTATTTCTGCCATTTCAATTTCTTTACTGCCTAATTTTCTTGATATGTAATTGCTACAGCCTTGTCCAAAGAAAAAGCCTATTGCCTGTATAATAGCCATAAGAGAAAACACTACACCAACTGCACCTGTAGCAATAACACTATCTTTACTTCTACCTAAAAAGAAGGTATCTGCCATATTATAAAAGGATGACACTAACATACTAATTATCGTAGGTACGGCTAGTTTACACACTAATTTTTCAACTGGTGTTTCTGTCATCCATTTTAACTTTTCTTCATTATTCATTTGTTTTGACATATTAAACCTCCTTATAAACAAAAATGCTGTTGCAAATACACAACAGCATTTTTAATCTTAATTTTATTTACAAAGTTTCTCTGCTTGACTAATAACTTTTCTAACAGTCTGCTTAGAAACAAGAAGTGAGCTTTCATCACCTTTATTAACAACAAAAAAGTTGCTGTCATAGTCATAATACTTAGCTTCATTTTTGCTGCCATCAACTAAATTAAATGTAATAGTTAATGCAGGTTCCCCATTAGTGTCCACCTTTTTAACAATATTATCAAAGCCTATACCTATTAAAAGCTCATAAAAATCTGTAAATGTATCTTTGTCCACAAGTTTATTATTAATATAAGTATTTCTGTAATCTTTTTGTATACCATCAACAGTTTTAAAGTCATTATCACCTTCTGTCCTAAAATCAACAGTATATTTCTTATTACCATTAATAACTATACTTTTAACCTTTGACCTTTGATAAAGAGAAACAAATTTTTCTGCAAAGTCTGCAACAGATGCAGTAACAAAAGGCTTTAAAGCTCTATACTCCATAGTAAAGACTTCTGGTCTGTCATTAACCATAACATATGCAAGGCTATCATCAGTTCCTTCAACAAAGTTTCCAACTTTAACCTTTATACTATTATCATTATCAGCTACATATATTGTACAAATAGGAGCATCAAGACCATATTTAGCCAAACTATCTGGCTTAATATCAGCTAAGTCTGATATGTTAAGACTTGCAAGATTTCTTAAAACACTTGCTTGTAAATTATACGGATAAACAAGCATATTATCCACAGGCTTTTCCATAACTAATGTTGCTAAACCGTTTTTCTCTGCATATTCTCTGGCAATAGGGTTATCTTTATCATATTTTACAAGTATGCTATCTCTATCTTTATAATCAATAGATAACTCTTGTATTGAGTCTGAATCTATTTTATCAACAGACTTATCTACTATGTCATTAAGTCCATACTTTAATGGTGCAATTCTATTTGCATTAACCATATAAATATTGTTATCACCATTAATTGCTACATAATAATATTTATTATCAGCAGAAAGGGAACCTACATTAACTGAAATACTGTTGCAAGTAGCCACTGCACTTGGTTTACTAAGACCATATTTAGCCAAATCACTATCATTAATAGTCTGTTCAGCATAAAGACTATTAAACACACTAGCTATATTTTCAACAGCTGTATAGTCTAATAAATTCTTATAGCCCTCTGCTGTCCATATATCACCTTTTTTAACAAAGTCAAATGTACCATTGCCATTATTTAAATTAAAACTTTTAACTTCATTAGCCTTAATTATTTCTGTGCCTAAATCAGCTATAGATTTAGTTTCTGCTGTGGGCTGTTGTTCTTTATTTGTCTTTGAAACAAGCACATAAACAATACTTAATACCAAAAGTATAACAACTGCTCCAATTAAAAAATATAGCTTTTTTTTCATTTATCTATTTCTCCTTGTTACCCATACTACAAAACCTGCTATAAACAAGACAGCAGGAATTACAACCCAACTAATTAATTTAATTGCTGAGGCTGAACCTGCATCTACAACTATTGAAGATGACTCAAGGCTCTTTGGTGCAATATAAATACTGTCTGAATTGTTATTAAGCCAGTTAATCCCATTAACCATAAATGTTGAATTTCCGTTATTAACCATACTGTCTGTACTTGGGTCAATAAAGTAATAACTACAACCTGACACAATTAGTTTAGTTGTATGTTCTTTATCTGTGTATGTTGAGTCTGTAACTGCAACAGCTATATTAAATGGTCCTTCTTTGTCGCCCTTTTCCTTATTTACTGATGTATTATCACCTGTTTTAATATAAGCCTCATCACTAGTTGAAAGTATTGGCTCAAATTTAAGCCCTTGCTTTTGAAGTTCCGTATTAACAACACTTTGACAAGCAACAGCTATAGTGTGATAATTCTTTGAAATAAGTGATTTATTAATATCGTGTTCTCTTAACTCTGGCAAAACAGCATAAGGATAAACCATATAAGATGACTCCTGTCCCTCATAAATATAGCCATCATCAAGTGTAAGACCATAAGTTGATGCAATACTCATAAGATTAGGACATTTTGCCGTATCCACACCTCCTAAAAGCATAAAAACACTACCATCATTATTAAGATAATTAAGGACTTTTTCTATTTCAGCCTGTGAATAATCTCTATCTACTGGTGTTAACACAAGCACCTTACAATCCTGTGGTATTTCCTCTGAAAGAAGATTAACTGTAGCTGAAGTATAGTTTGCAATATTAAGTTGGTCATTTAATGATGTAAAGTTAGAATTATCCGGTTCACCGTGACCTGTTACAAAGTAAACTGTTGGTGCAACCTCCATATTAACATACTGTAAAGCACTTGTTAACGCTGACTCTAAATTTAAAGTACCATTGTTACTATAATAATCACTATAACCTATTACCTTAAACTTACTGCCACACTCTACAATAATACTATTTATACTGACAGATGTATCCTCTGAAGCATATTTTTTTGCAAAATCCGGATGTAAATATAAATCTCTATTTTCTACCTTAATGTGAGGACTAGATTGACTATACTGGTCAATAACTTGATTAACACGACCTATAACAGCATCAGAACTATTAGTAGCAAACAATGTGTAAACATTAATATCTGTATCAATATTATCAATAACCGACTTCGTTTCGTCAGAAAGAGAGAACATATCATCTTTGGTAAAATCAAAGGACTTATTAAACTGCCCTATTATTAAATTTATTACAACAAGTATGGCTATAAATACAAGTGAGACAACAACTGAATATGTACCATACTTAAGTCTTTTATCGTTAAATACCTTATTCATAGCTGCCCTCCTAACTCCATCTTCTTTTTTCAATAACTATAACTGTAAAATACAAAAACGCTAATGAAAAAGTAATATAATAAATTATGTCTGATATGGAAACTATACCCATATAAAAGTTTTCAAATCTATTAAGTACAGAAAGCCAACTTAAAACACTAACAATAACACCGTCAAAAAGTGATGGCTTAAAAAGATATAAACCTCCTGTAACAACAAGAGCCAAAAGTGCAAATATGCCAGATGCCGGGAAATTCTTTGTACTGGTAAATATTAAAAAAGTAATTGCAAGTATAACAATAATAACAAAACCTAAAGATGCCCCAACAGATATTGGTGCTGATGAAGATATGTTATCCATCATAAGAAGCAAAAATATAGATGCAAATGTTGCTGCTGCTGCTACAATTTGATTGTCTGTAAGAACAGATATAAATATACCAACACTAATAAGACAAGCTCCCATCATAAAGTAGCCTAAAAGACCTACTAATGTCATTCCCCAATCTATATCGCCAAATAATGAAAGTACAGCTGGAAAAGTAAATGTAATACATAAACCAATTAAAAACAACAATACTGCCGCAAAAAACTTACCTGCTACAATACCTGTTACATTAATAGGTGCTGAATATAAAAGCTGGTCTGTTTTTTGTCTTGCTTCCTCAGCAAAAAGTCGCATTGTTATAACTGGTACAAGTATAAGAAACATAATCATTGAACCTGCAAGAGTATCATTATAATTAGCACTAGCCACTACAATATTTTGAGATACAAAAAAATAACCTGTGATAAGTACAAAAAAACCTAAAAATCCATAGCCTGTTAATGTAGTAAAATAATTTTTAAGTTCTTTTTTAAATATGGAAACCATTAGTCATCAGCCTCCTTAGTATCTTTGCATTCAGCTTCCTGTCCACCCTCTGCAAAGACTATGTTCAGTTCTTCTGTTTCTACTTCTTCATTGTCAATAGTTCCATTAACAATTTGAAGGAAAACTTCTTCAAGACCACTTGTTAAAGGTCTTAACATAAGTACAGATATTCTTTCTTCAGCCATAGTTGCAAATATAATTTCTCTTATGTCACTACCTTCACTACCGTAAACCTTAATGTCATAGGTTCCGTCACTATTATCTCTGTCAATAGTAGCAGTATCAATAGAACTCCATTCCATAAGTTTCTGCACTGCTCTATAAGGGTCGCCTTTAATAGTAACAAGTTGAGCAGAATTACCTGCCATATTTACAAGCTCCTCTGTTGATTCACTTGCCACTATTTTGCCTTTGTTAATAATAATAATTCTGTCACATATTTCACTAACTTCACTTAAAATATGAGAGCTTAATATAACTGTATGCTTTTTGCCTAAATTCCTTATAAGCTGACGCATTTCCATAATCTGCTTAGGGTCTAAGCCAGATGTAGGTTCGTCAAGTATAAGTACATCAGGATTACCAACTAATGCTTGTGCAAGTCCTACTCTCTGTCTATAACCTTTGGAAAGATTTTTAATAAGTCTTTTATAAACATCATTTAACTTAGTAATTGTAACTATATCATTAATCATAGATGCTCTATCTTGTTTTTTTACTTTTTTAAGGTCACAGATAAATTTAAGATATTCTTCTACTGTCATATCCCCATAAACAGGAGGAACATCAGGTAAATAACCCAGTTCTTTTTTTGCCTTTACCGGGTCATCAAGTATATCAAATCCATTTATTCTAACTGTTCCTTCTGTTGAAGAAATAAAACCTGTCATCATATTCATTGTTGTAGTTTTGCCTGCACCATTAGGTCCAAGAAAGCCTACAACTTCACCATCATTGACTACAAAGGATATGTTATCAACTGCTGTATGAGGACCAAATTTTTTAGTTAAATTTTTTACCTCTATCAAAGCTAAGCCTCCTTTATCTATTATTATTAATATAATACACTAATTTGGTTGTGTTTTCAATTAATATAGGCTTAATTGAATATTAAGGTTTTATGAATAATATACATTAATATAATTGTTTAATGTTCGGTATTGATTAAAGTTAAAGTAGACTAACAATATTCACATCTACAATTACCTTATAGTTAATCAATATTCATCTTGTCTATTTTTCCACTCATTATACTGATACTTATCAATTTTAACTTCTCTACCCTTAGTACCACCTAAGTCAGGACCAACAATACCTCTTTCTTCAAGTTCATCAATAATACGAGCAGCCCTATTATAGCCTATTTTAAATTTACGCTGTATAAAGCTAGTAGATGCCTTTTGCTGAATTGCTACAAGTTTAATTACCTCGTCAATTAAATCATCACTGCCATTATTGTTACTGCCACTATCACTATCTCCACCGTGAGCCTCTGCAACAGACCTATTAATTTCGTCAATAACAGACTTGTCATAATGGCTATCATCTGTTTTAATTGAATTAACTATATCTTCAACTTCCTCATCAGTTACAAAAGCTCCCTGTATTCTCAATGGCTTATCATCAAAGGCTCTTGTTTTAAGAAGCATATCACCTCGACCAAGTAGTTTCTCTGCACCAGTAGCATCAAGAATAATTTTGGAGTTAATACTACCTGCTACCTTAAAAGCAATTCTTGACGGAACATTTGCCTTAATAAGACCTGTAACAATATTAGAGTCTGGTCGCTGAGTTGCAATAACAAGGTGCATACCAGCAGCTCTGGCAAGCTGTGTTAGTCTAACAATAGCGTTTTCAACTTCCTTGCCTGTTGTCATCATAAGGTCAGCAAGCTCATCAATAATAATTACTATATAAGGTAATTTTTCAGTACCTTCAATTTTATTATAGCCTTTTATATTTCTAACACCATATTTTTCAAGAAGGTCATATCTTCTTTCCATTTCTCTAATCGCCCAATTTAAAGCACCGGCAGCTTTTTGCACATCACTGACAACTGGTATAAGAAGATGTGGAATACCATTATAAACACTAAGTTCAACTTTTTTAGGGTCAATAAGTATAAGTTTCACTTCATCAGGCGTTGCCTTATACAGTATAGAAGTAATAAGTGTATTTATACAAACAGACTTACCTGCACCAGTAGCACCTGCAATAAGCAAATGAGTCATATCAGCAATATCAGCTACAATAACTGTACCTGTAATATCTTTACCTACGCCAAAGGCAAGTTTGCTATCATAATCTCTAAATTTGTCTGTAAGAAGTACCTCACTAAAATAAACTGGAGATACAGAGTCATTACCAAGCTCAATACCTATTTTGTTTGTGCCTGGAATAGGTGCTTCAATTCTAACAGACTTGGCAGCCATAGCAAGCTCAATATCTTTATCAAGTTTAGTAATTTTGCTAACTGGTATACCCTTTGGAGGTATAAGCTCATATCTTGTAACAGTAGGTCCTTGACTTATATTATCTACTTTTGCCTTAACTCCAAAGGTAGCAAGTGTTTCCTCTAAAAGTCTTGATTTATTAATTAATTCTTCTCTATTTGATGTTCCTTGCTTTTTAGGATTTCTATGAAGAATATTAGGGCTAGGGAACTTATAAGGTGTTGTAGTCTTTATGTTAAGCTTATTAATTTCCTCTGTTTTTTCTGCTTCAATAATAACCGGTTGATTTTCTTTAATCTTATTTTCAACTGGTTTTTCAATTAATTCTATATTATTAACAGCATCTTCCCAAGGTGGCGTTTCATTTTCTTCATTAATTATTGATGATGTTTCTTGCACAGGTTCAGTAATAACCGGTTCTGAATAATTTTCCTCTAATGCTTCTTGTGTAGTTACCATAGGTTCTTCATCATATTCATCATCATAAATATCAAAATATTTAGGACTTTCCTTTATATCATCAGTAAAATGAAGTGTAGGTATTTCAGGGATTTTAATATCTTCATCATCAAAATTTTCTTCCTTGATAATATCTGATTTAAGACTTTCCTCATACCTTTGCATATCTTCTTTTATAAAGGAAGGAATGACAAAATCAGGTTCTTTGTCATCATACTCATATTTTTTATTAAATATATCTGTTTCAATAATTATATCTTCATCATTTCCTCCTTTATCCTCTGGAATATTAATAAATACCGGCTTACCATTAGACTTATGTTTTTTCTTTTTCTTCATTTTTTCAACTGGAAGCTCCATTTGTGTAGTTTCTGTATAATCGTCATAGTATTCTTCATCTTCATCAACAGTTATATGACTTAATCTATAATCTCTATATTCTTCCTTTGTACCATCAATCCAGTCACCAATAGAACCTGCAATATCTGCTACAGTTTTGCCAGTAGCAAGCACAATAAGTATAATACTAACAACTAAAAGAATAATAGTTGTTCCTGTTTTGCCTAATAAAGCACAAAAAGCACCACCTATAATTGCTCCTATAAAGCCACCGTTTTGAATATTACCATTTAAAAAGCTATCTGAAATGTATTGAGAAAAAGGTATATCACCTATACCTTGTTTATATGTAAATGTATGGGCAAGACAAATAATTGTAGTAAAAAAGCCAATAAATAAAGTCAACTTAAATTTATAAGCATACTTTGTCTTATCCATAAGAGTTTGAACACCAAAAAGCATAAATACAATAGGTAAAATAATAGCTCCTATGCCGAATAAATGCTTTAATCCTGCTGATATATAGCCTCCTATTATTCCCATTCTGTCACTGGCTATAACACATATAAAAATAATAACAGCTACACCAATAAGAGAAATAGCTAAAACTTCTGCTTTTAGCTTTTGTTGCCTTGCATCAAGCATAGCCTGTTCTGACTTTGTAAGCTTAGGAGTGCTTTCCCTAGCTTTATTTGATTTTGTAGTTTTTGTTGTTGAATTTGTCGTCTTTTTATTTGAATTTTTATTTGATGAGGTAGGCTTCTTTCTGCCTGCTGTTGTTGCCATCTATTACACTCTCCCTAATTTTAAACATACAATAAACAAAGCAAGTATAATTTCTTGCTTTGTAAAATATATTATAACATATTAAGAGGATATTTTCTACTATGATTTATAAGTAGTAAAAAGTTATTGCTAAAACTATACATTTATGTTAATATAAATATAAATCGTACATTGAGGTGATTAATTGTGGCAAATTACTTTTTAAATAAAAAAATCGGCATTATTGGTGGTGGTCAGTTAGGTCAAATGATGCTCCTTGAAGCTAAGAAAATGGGATTTTATTCAGTTGTTCTTGACCCTACTCCCGATTGCCCTTGTCATAGTATATGTGACGAGCATATTGTGGCTAACTTTGACGATGAAAAGGCATTTCAGCTTTTAGCCGAAAAAACTGATGTAATAACCTATGAATTTGAACATATTAATGCTAAGGCTCTTGAAAAACTTGAAGATAAAGGATACAAAATTTATCCTACAGCAGCAAGCCTTGAAGTAATACAAGACAAACTTACTCAAAAAGAGGCTATGGCTAAGGCTGGTCTTCCTGTACCAGATTTTATGATAATAGAAAATATTGAAGATATGACTAAGGCCGGAAATGAATACGGCTATCCTTATATGTTAAAAGCCAGAACCGGGGGATATGACGGCAAAGGTAATGCTGTAGTTAAAAGTGCTAATACTATTGAACAAGCATACAATGAACTTGGTGGTGGCAAAATAAAACTTATGGCTGAAAAGATGATTAACTTTAAAATGGAAACATCTATTCTTGCCTGCAGAAGTTTAAATGGTGACATTGCCGTTTACCCAGTTGGTGACAACAAACACATTGACAGCATACTCCACGAAACCAGTGTACCAGCTAACATTCCAGATAAAGCATCAAAACTTGCTATGGAAGTTGCCTCAAAGGTAATGGAAATATTTGATGGTATAGGTATGTTTTGTGTTGAAATGTTTGTAACTAACGACAATGACATACTTATTAATGAAGTTGCTCCCAGACCACATAATTCAGGTCACTATACAATAGAAGGCTGCGTAACAAGCCAGTTTGAAAATCACATAAGAGCAGTAGTTGGTTTACCTTTAGGTAGTACTGACCTTATAAGCCCTACAGTTATGATTAATCTATTAGGTGAAGTCGGCTACAACGGCAATGCTATTGTTGAAGGTCTTGACAAAGCTCTTTCACTAAAAGGTGTCGCTTTGCACATTTATGGCAAAACTCAAACTAAACCAAAAAGAAAAATGGGACATATAACAGTAACAGCAAATAGTATATCTAAGGCTAAAGAAATCGCAGAACAAGCCTTTGATTATATTAAAATAAAAACATTATAAAAGGAGGATAAATAAAATGGTTCAAGTAGGTATAATAATGGGCAGTGATTCAGACCTTCCTATTATGAGTGAAGCTGCTAAAGTTCTTGATGAGTTTGGTGTAGAATACGAACTAACAGTTGTATCAGCACACAGAACTCCTGATAGGATGTATGAATATGCTAAAAGTGCTAAAGACAGAGGACTTAAGCTAATTATTGCTGGTGCTGGTGGTGCTGCACATTTACCGGGTATGACAGCTGCAATTACAACTCTTCCTGTAATAGGTGTGCCTATTAAGACAAAAGCATTAAGTGGTGTTGATTCACTTTATTCAATAGTACAAATGCCAGGTGGTATTCCGGTGGCTACTGTTGCAATAAACGGTGGTAAAAATGCTGGACTTCTTGCCGTACAAACATTAGCGGCATTTGATGAACAACTTTCTATTAAAGTTATTCAATATAAGAAAAACCTTGAGGATAATGTTATTGAAAAAGCACAACACCTTGAAAATATCGGATATAAAAAGTATCTTGCAGAATAAAAACAAAAAAAATTGCAACATTTTATAAGTTTTTTGTTGCATTTTTGTAAAAAATATAGTATACTTTTAATTGGATAAAATGTAACAGAATGTTTTTTATTTATTATTTCATTTAAAAAGGAGATATGGATTATGAACTACACTCAGATTATCGGCTCTAACATTAGATACGAAAGAAGATTAAGAGGACTTACTATTGATGACTTTGCTAAGGTTATTGGTATGGCACCTGGTTTTGTAGGTCTTATTGAAAGAGGTCAGAGAGGTACAAGTATTGCCAATATGGTAAGAATTGCTGAATTTTTTGAAATTACTCTCGATGAACTTATCACTAAGGACTTAGCTCAAGGTAAAGTTTCTACTCCAAAGAGCGTAAACAAAATCGAAAAGGATAGAAAAGCATTAATTAGTATGATTAACACTATGCCTAATGATAAGGTACAAATTCTTGCTGCTAATGCTAAAACTTTAAATAAGTATATCCCTACTTTAAGTGCTAAGGAAGAAGCCCTTGCAGAGGAGTTTTAATTTAAAATTCCATATTTTTGTAAAAATCCCCATATTTATGGGGACTTTTTTATTTAAATTATTTTTTCATAAAGCATAACTTTAATTCATACCATATAATGAGGTGATAAGTTATGCTCAATTACTTATGGGGAGCAATGATATTTATAGGTATAGTTACGGCAGCCTTTACAGGCAATATGGCACAAGTAACAAACGGTGCTATAGACTCGGCAAGAGAAGCTGTAAACCTAGCCATAACAATGCTTGGTGTAATGTCAATGTGGACAGGTATAATGAAAATAGGTGAAAAAGCAGGACTAATAAAAAGCCTATCAAACAAAATGAAACCATTTTTGCACTGGTTATTCCCTACTGTTCCAAAAAACCACAAAGCAATGGAATATATATCTACAAATGTAATAGCCAACATACTGGGGCTAGGTTGGGCAGCTACACCAGCGGGAATATCAGCTATGAAAGAATTACAAAAGCTAAACAAAAACAAAGATATAGCAAGTACACCAATGTGTATGTTTATGATATTTAATATGTCCTCTTTACAACTTGTCAGTATAAATATAATAGCTTACAGAAGTCAATACAATTCACAAAATCCATCTGAAATAATTGGTCCTGGAATAGCAACTACCCTAGTATCAACACTAGCAGCCATAATATTTGCAAAAATAATGGAGATAAGAAAATGAAATTAATTATTTTGCTATCAGATTTAATAATGCCTCTAGTTATTGTTTACATACTTGCCTTTGGCTATAGCCGACGCATAGATGTTTATGACACCTTTGTAGAGGGTGCAAAGGAAGGTTTTTTTACAGTATTTGATATATTGCCTACTTTAATTGGTCTTATGATGGCAATAGGGATATTAAGAAGTAGTGGTGTGCTTGAAATAATTGTAAAGTTATCTGCTCCTTTAGCTAAAGCTTGTGGTTTTCCAGAAGAAGCAGTTCCTATTACATTAATGAGGCTTATATCATCATCAGCAAGTACTGGCATTTTACTTGATATATTTAAAAACTATGGACCTGACAGCTTTGTTGGAAGATTTGTATCTGTAATGATGAGTTGTACTGAAACAATTTTTTACACAATGAGCGTATATTTTATGTCTATAAAAATAACAAAAACACGCTATACATTAGGTGGTGCATTGTTTGCAAACTTTGCCGGAGTAATATCTGCACTTATACTTTGCAGATACCTTTGGCCATAAAAAACAAAGATAAAATAAAAAAAGTTGTAATTTATCTGTAAATGTTGTATACTTAAAATGTAAAGTTGTGATTTTTAATTATTCTTGACTTTTTATATATTTGCTATTAAAATAAAAGGACAATATACTAAGGAGGAATATTATGGCCCAGTATAAAAGCAGTGGCTTAGATAGCAAGACTCTTGCTGAAAGAAAAAGCAAAAGACTTGAAGAAGCTCTCAGTGCCTATACCCCTGAGCAGACAAAGCTAACTGTTAATAAGTTGCTTGAAGACTTTGTTGATGAAAGTGGCAACAATTATTTTGAAGCAGGTAAAAGAGACACCACTCTTTACTTTGCCGATGAAAATTATATAAGAGAAATGGAAAAAGAAAAGGCTAAGGATAAACATAAACAAAAAGAAAAGGCATCTGTAGTCGGAAAGCTGCATAAGCTTACTACTCCTAAAATCAAAAATGATGATTATTTTGAAGATGAAGATGTGAAAGTTTTTAAGCCTGAAAAATCCAATAAACCCGAACATACTGATAAATTACAGTCTGAAGCTGATGTTAATAAAGATAACACAACTGAAACTAATATTAAAAAAACAACAGCCAAAACCGAAATTGAGGAAACTAATGAAGTATCTGATGATAATAGCGAAGTAGTCGAGGAAAAAGACCAACAAGATACTGATTTAGATATTTCAAAAGAAAATACCAAAAATGATGACGATAATAACAAGGCAACAGCAAATGACAATATGCCAGAGCCTGAACCTACAATAGTTATAACCCCAGTTAAAGCTGAGGATATAGCCAAGGAGGATACTAAAGAAATGAGACGAGAATTTTTTGACAATGAAGCTGAAATAGAAGAAGTGCCTCGCCGTAGAAGAAAACCTGCTGAAGATGAAACTCCAGTTGAGGACAAAAAAGCTCCTGAAATCGATGTTGATGACATTGAAAACGAGGACGATGAAGAAGATGAAAAGCCAACAAAGAAAAATAAATTTGGTGGATTTTTCAAGCGTAAGAAAAAGGACGACCCTTTTGATGACGACGACGAATTTGAAGATGATGACGATGAGTTTGAAGATGATGAATTTGAAGATGATGACGATGTCGACGATGATGACTACTACGAAGAAGGCTTAAGCTTTAAAAAAGTATTAAATATTGTAGTTATTATTGCCCTTGTATGTTCTACTGTTTTCTTTGCAGCAAGCAACTATACTAACAGCAAAAAACTTGAAAGTGCCAATATTCAAATTAATGAATTAAGCAAATCTAATAATGATAATACAAATCAAGCAGAAACTGCTGTAGTTGAAAATACAACTGTTGCAACAACTGCATCACAAATTACAACAGAGGCTACTACCACTGCCGCCGAAAGTGCAGAAGCATCTGGTAAAACATACATAGTTCAAAAAGGTGATGTATCCGGTGAAAAGATTTGTAAAAATATCTATGGTGAATACACGCCTGAATTATGGCAAAAACTTTGTGAAGCTAACGGTAAGAATGGTACAGACTTTATAGTTGGCGAAGAAATAAAGGTACCTTGATAATAGTATTAATTGTTTTTGAAGGGGGTATGCCAAACAGCATAACCCCCTAAATAAATATATGGAGGAAAATATGAATTATTCCGATATGAACCTTATGGAGCTTAGAGAACTGGCTAAGCAAAAAGGTATAGGTAGTGTAACTAGATACAAAAAAGCTGAATTAATTGATTTGCTTGAAAAAGCTGAACCTCAAAATATACCTGTTGTTGAAGACAAAGAAGAAAATAAATTAAACTATTTAGACGAGCTAGACTCTGGCGTTGTTGGTGAGGGTATACTCGAAATATTATCTGATGGCTACGGCTTTTTAAGAACAGATAATTATTTAACAGGTACTAAGGACATATATGTTGCCCCATCACAAATAAGAAGATTTAACTTAAGAACTGGTGATAAAATAAAAGGTAAACTAAGAATACCTAAGGAAAATGAAAAATTTTCTGCCCTTTTATTCTTAACTGAAATAAATGGCGATAAGCCTGAAAAAGTAGGCAGACGACCTAATTTTGAAGACCTTACTCCAGTTTTTCCTACTGAAAATCTTTATCTTGAAACTCACCCAAAAGAGCTTTCTACAAGACTTATTGACCTTATTGCTCCTATAGGCAAAGGACAAAGAGGTATGATAGTTGCTCCTCCTAAAGCTGGTAAAACCGTTCTCCTAAAAAAAGTTGCCAATGCTATAACAAGAAAATCTCAAGATGTTTATGTTATTGTATTGCTCATTGACGAACGACCTGAAGAAGTTACAGATATGCAAAGAAGTATATCAGGTAATGTTGATGTAGTCTATTCTACATTTGATGAACAGCCAGAACACCACAAAAAAGTGGCTGAAATGGTTCTTGAAAGAGCAAAAAGACTTGTGGAACAAAACAAAGATGTTGTTATTCTTCTTGACAGTATTACAAGACTCTCTCGAGCCTATAATCTTACAGTACCATCAAGTGGCAGAACCCTTTCTGGTGGTCTTGACCCATCTGCTCTCTATATGCCAAAGAGATTTTTTGGTGCAGCGAGAAATATCGAACACGGTGGCAGTTTAACAATACTTGCTACAGCTTTAGTTGAAACTGGTTCTAAAATGGACGATGTTATATTTGAAGAATTTAAGGGAACTGGTAATATGGAACTTGTTCTTGACAGAAAAATGAGCGAAAAGAGAATTTTTCCAGCTATTAATATCGCTAAATCCGGTACTAGACGAGAAGAACTTCTGCTAAACAAGGAAGAACTTGAAACTGCATATTTCCTTAGAAAATCCTTTAGTGGCAATTTATCAAATGGTGAAGTCACCGAACAGATAATTGATATGTTATCAAAAACAGAAAATAACAGGGAATTTGTAATTTCTGTAAACAAGCTTAATAAAAATCAGCAGTAAAAAAACAAATTTTTACCATTATGTTACAAAATTTGTTTTGATGAAAATTATACTTGCATTTTGTTTTTTACTGTGATATAATTTTACTGTTATTTGACGAAGGGATGCCAAAATGTATCCCAATATATATGAAAGAGGTGTAAATAATGAAGGAAGGTATCCATCCAGAATACTACCAGGCAAAGGTTAAATGCAACTGTGGTAATGAATTCGTAATTGGTTCTACTAAAGAAGAAATCAGAGTAGAAGTTTGTTCTAAGTGTCATCCATTCTATACTGGCAGCCAGAAGCTTCTTCTTGATGCAGGCGGTAGAGTTGATAAGTTCAACAAGAAGTATAACAGAAAGTAATTATATTTTAAATTTAAGACCTGAAATATCAGGTCTTTTTTTCAATACAAGAGCTAATATCAACAGTTAATAAAAAATTTTCCTTTTTATAAATTTTTTTAAAAAAAGTCTTGACAAATCCCCTACTATGCTGTATACTATTATTTGTCGCTGCACTGTAGCGATTATGTAAAGCCTGCCCAGATAGCTCAGTCGGTAGAGCAGAGGACTGAAAATCCTCGTGTCGGCGGTTCAATTCCGTCTCTGGGCACCACTTTAAATATGCGGGTGTGGTACAACGGCTAGTACATCAGCCTTCCAAGCTGAGGACGAGGGTTCGACTCCCTTCA
>UMFG01033433.1_pt1 | contig 18589 bp, 14 predicted proteins | sample 1964961 | NCBI WGS metagenome assembly UMFG01 (sample SAMEA4836041, study PRJEB28245) | human gut metagenome | biome: gut microbiome; material: fecal sample | place: Denmark | collected 2008
ATATTCTATATTTATATGCCTTTAACATCCACTGTCACCTTATTTCAAATAGCTGCTGACAATATGATTTCCTTTCCTCTGCTTTCATAAACTCTGCCTCCATTTCAGCACTATCCTTTATTATCTGTACATTAGCATGAATCTACAATTCCTCTCTGCCTGTATAAAATCTCTCTGGGTTACAAGCATTGAAAATTCATAGAATGCGAAATGCATAAGTTCTTGATAAGGCGTATATGCCAATGAAAATATAGAATTATAATGCTTAACCCGATTGTATCACACAGTATATAAATTGTCGAGTAAAAAATATATTTGCTTGCAGATTCCGCCATACAAGTTATAATAAATACGAGAGAATTTATCTTTGGGGGTTATTATGATTAAAGCTTTGTTCAAACACATTTACAAATACTATAAAGATACTTTTATCCTGGCTATTGCCGGAGTAGTCATCGGTGTTCTCGTCGGAATCATCGATGCAGCATTCGGGCTGGGGCTTAATGCCTGTACCGCTATCCGGACGAAATACTTCTGGTATCTGATCTGGTTCCTGCCTCTTGGCGGGGTGTTCGTCTGGTTCATCTATCACCAGTTCGGTAAATCTGTCGCGAACGGCATGAAGATGGTATTCCATGTAGGACTTGGTAAGAACAATAAGCTTCCGATCCGCATGGTGCCGCTTGCCGTGATCGGAACCTGGACAACGCATCTGTTCGGCGGAAGTGCAGGACGAGAAGGCGTTGCCGTACAGATCGGGGCTGCTGTTTCCAATAACGTTGGGCGTCTGGTCGATAAGACTATTGATATCGAAAACAGCCGGAAGATGTTCCTGATCACTGGTATGGCTGCCGGATTTTCCGGACTTTTCTGTACTCCGCTTGCTGCAATCTTTTTTGCACTGGAGGTATTGGTTGCCGGAAAGCTGGAATATCATGCTTTGATCCCAGCAACAGTAGCTTCCATCAGTGCAGCTTTTACATCACGGGCACTCGGACTTCGGAAATTCCATATTAATATACTGGAAACCCTGAACTATCATCCTTCTACGTACAACGCCGTTTTTCTTTTAAAACTGGCAGCTATGGGACTGTGCTTCGGTATCGTTGGTTCTTTATTTGCACTGATTCTCCGATATCTGCGTTTGAAATTCGCCTTTCGTTTTTCTTCGCCTGTAAAAAAGGTTCTGATCATGGGGGCTGTTATCGCAGTTCTTATGATGGTCTTTCATCAGGGAAGATACTCCGGAACCGGCTCTAATCTGGTTGCTCTGTGCTTTGACGGTATTACAGACGATATATATGCTTATGACTGGATTCTTAAGATGGCTCTTACGATTCTGACACTTTCCTCCGGATTCATCGGCGGTGAAGTTGCACCTCTGTTTTCCATCGGTTCCTGCTTAGGATATGTCCTGGGACCGGTATTTGGATTTGATCCGATGTTCGGTGCTGCGCTTGGATTCGCCTCTGTGTTCTGTAGTGGATCCAATACACTGCTTGCTGCGATTCTGGTCGGTGTGGAAAGTTTTGGATATTCAATGCTTCCTTTCTTCTCTGTGGTATGCTTTGTGTCCTTTATCTTTAACTTTAACAATTCAATTTTTACGGCACAGAGAGTTGCATTTACCCGCCCGACAAGACGACAGCGATTAAAAGAAAGACTTTCCGAAAAAAAGAATAATATTAATAATTAACTGCATACTCTGGTATAAAAAATAAGTGTACAATCCTTTTTCCAAAAGAACTGTACACTTATTTTTAAATTTAAAAACTCCTATGCCATAATCGGCTTCACTGCCTCAGCAAGTTTGTCCTTCTCAGCCTGTGCCTCAGCAAGATCTTTACCAAGTGTTGTGTAGTAAATCTTGATCTTAGGCTCTGTACCTGATGGGCGAACAATCACGGTCTCGTTATTCTCCAGTTTATAAACTAATACATTTGCTGCAGGAAGTCCTGTTTCTTCTGTCTTAGTATAATCTGTTACTTCTATTACCTTGTATCCAGCAATCTCTGCCGGTGCATTCTCACGCAGGTTCTGCATGATTCCAGACATCTTGTCCATTCCACTGAGTCCAGGGAATTCAAAGCTGTCGATCTTGTTGAGGTAACGTCCGTACTCTGCATAGATCTCTTCCAGTCTCTGTTTCAGAGAGCTTCCGATACTTCTGTAGTAAGCTGCCATCTCACAGATCAGCATAGATGCGATAACGGCATCTTTGTCACGTACATATGGTCCTGCAAGGTATCCGTAGCTTTCCTCAAATCCAAAGATGAATCTGTCTACTTCGCCTGCTGCCTCTAACTGTGCGATCTGGTCTCCGATCCATTTGAATCCTGTCAGTACGTTTCTTAATTCTACTCCGTAATGAGCTGCTACTGCATCTGCAAGTGGTGTAGATACGAGAGATTTGACTGCTACTGCTTTTTCAGGCATTGTACCTTTCTCGATACGTCCTGCACATATGTAATCCAGAAGAAGTACTCCGACTTCGTTACCGCTTACTAATTCATAAGATCCATCCGGGCACTTCATAGCGATACCTACACGGTCTGCATCTGGGTCAGTTGCAAGCATAAGGTCTGCATCTGACTCTTTTGCAAGGTTCAGTCCAAGCTCCAGTGCCTCAAAAATCTCTGGGTTTGGATAGCTGCATGTTGTAAAGTATCCATTTGGATATTCCTGCTCCGGAACGATTGTGATATCTGTGATTCCGATATCTTTTAATACCTGTGTTACAGGAACAAGACCTGATCCATTTAATGGGCTGTATACCAGTTTTAATCCGGCTGTCTTACACAGTCCCGGACGAACCTGACGGGATTCGATCGCATCATAAAGTGCTCTCTTACAGTCATCTCCTACAAATCTGATCAGTCCTTCTTCTACACCTTCTGCAAATGACATATATTTTGCTCCGGTCAGAACGTCTGTCTTCTGGATCTCTTCGTATACAATTGCGGCTGCATCATCTGTCATCTGGCATCCGTCCGGTCCGTATGCTTTGTATCCGTTGTATTTTGCAGGGTTATGAGAAGCTGTTACCATAATACCTGCATTACAGTTATAATAACGTGTTGCAAATGAAAGTGCCGGTACCGGCATCAGAGCATCATAGATTCTAACTTTGATTCCGTTCGCTGCAAGTACACCAGCCGCTGTCTTGGCGAATACATCACTCTTTAAACGGCTGTCATAACTGATTGCTACAGTCTGTGTTCCACCCTGTGTTTTTACCCAGTTAGCCAGTCCCTGTGTGGCCTGACGTACTACATAAATATTCATACGGTTCGTTCCTGCTCCAAGCACACCGCGAAGTCCGGCTGTTCCGAATTTCAGTGCTACAGCAAAACGTTCCTTAATTTCATCATCGTTTCCCTCAATTTTTGACAATTCCGGCTTCAGATCTGCATCTTCAAGATCTGCTGCAAGCCAGCGTTTGTATTCTTCCTGATACATTTTTTATCACTCCTACCTATTTCTTTTCCGGGTTTTTTGTATATTTTCACAACAAACCTATTAATAATATACCATTTTTTATACTTTCAGGCAATAAATGTATTGTATATTATGTGAAAACTTTTCGTCATTTTTCTCAAAAATCAGAAAAAGGCGGAAGACACATTTTCTGTGCCGCTCCCGTCTTTTTTCTTTCTATCGATATGTTTTATTTATCTACCGACATCATATTTTCTACGATCGAACTTCCAACCTCATATACCATATTGGAATCTTTGAGCTGTACATAGCGGTTATCACCATTTTCATTCCCAATATAAACGGTACAGGTCTTCTTATCTCCGGAAGTACTGTCTTTATAAGTTGCCGTCACCGTGATCCGGTTTGCTTCATCCAGACCATATTTTGCAAGATCTTTGACATTATAGTCTGCACACTGGGTAAGCGAGATGGTTCCCCAGCCACCGGCAAGTTCACTGCGTTGCTTCTTTTTCTTATAAGTCGTGGTCTCTCCATTTTGTGTAACTTCGACCTTCTTCAGATTACCACTGCTGATCGATGGCAGTGTGTCGTTCTCCGTCAGGGATGACAGATCGAATACCAGATCCGATACCAACGTACTTGAAATGGTATATACTGCATCCGAATCCTGGATCATCGCATAATAATTGTCTCCTGCTGCATCGCCGATTTCAATCGTTCCTTTGGTTCCATCCTTTGCCGTGTAGGTAACGGTGTAATCCGAACTGTCCAGTCCATAATCTGCTTTTTCATCCGGATCACTCAGCTTGCGGACCGCTGTCAGTCCAGTAATCTCTTTTGCCGTGCTCTTGATCGTACTCTGATTCAGACGTACCCCGTCATCCTCATCGTATACCCATTCGCCATCATTTTTGGTAAAGCTCATCTTGCTTCCGCCGCTTTCATAGGCAAATGACTTCAGACTCTTTACATCTACCAGGCTGACTTTTTCTTTGTCCTCTTTTGCCTTCTTCTGCTTCTCACTGTGACCGTTCCAGGCTTTTAATCCTCCGTACAGCGCAAGCAAGACCGCAAGCACAATCACCATGATGAGCATTGCCTTTTTCTGTTTCATCAAATTTCCCCTTTTCTGTCCATAAATCTTCTTAATTTACACTTTTCTTCTCTTCCACCAGCGCATGAATCCATAGATCAGGATTACAAGCGGAATTCCGAAGATTGTCAGGATGCTGATGATTCCCGCATGCTGCATCGTGTTGTTGCTTACCTCCAGGCTCTTCGCCTTGATTGCTATATTTTTTGTCTTGTCAAAGTTAGCTGTCACCGCATTCATGAACAGATCCAGGTTCTCCAGTGTTGTGTAAGTATCTGTAATCTGTGAATTGATCATGCTTTCTGAAGAAATTACCGTCAGACGGCTGGTTTTGGATGAGCTGCTGTCGGATGAATCATCAGATGTAATCTGCTCAGTCGCAACTGCTCCTAATGTATAGGTTCCCTCTTCCTGCTTATCCTCTGTCACTGCATAGGAATTATCTGATGTCTGCATAAACGCCGTTGTTGTGATCGTATCTCTTGCCGGATCTGTTGTAGTCAGACCATGTGCATTGATCATAAGAACCATCTCGGATTCCAGATTATTGGCCAGATCGTCTGTTGCTGTAATCTCCGGGAAGATATAATAATAGTTGCCCTGGTAGCTTCTCTGCATATCTGCGATGTAACCGTCCGCTTCCTGCATACCATATTCTTTCAGCACTTCATCCAGATTCGGTGTCTCATCCTCAGGATCTCCAAGAATGATAAATACCTTTCCGCCCTTTTTCAGGTAATTCAGAAGTAATGTTTTCTCATCATCGGAAATGTCTTTTGATGGAGCATCCATGAATAACAGATCACAATCATCAGGAATTTCACCTGTCATCATCAGATTCACTTCATCTGTCGTCAGATTATTCTTACTGAACAGTTTTGTCACAGAATCTGAAAATGCTGCTTCTCCGTGTCCTGTTGTATAATACATCTTCTCTGTCTGTTCACTTGTAACCGAATTGATCGCACTTGTAAACTGACCTTCTCCGTCGAATTCAGATGCAGAACTGCTTCCTGTCGTATAGTAGGAATAAGAATCCGAAACTAAAATATCATCAAAAGAAACAGATTTCGTTTTTCCGATATCTTTGCAGGAGATTACAATCGTATCTTTCTCTACTCCTGCTTTCGTAAGTGCTGCCGGATGCAGGACCGGATCGATCCATGTTACACTGAGCTTATCAGACAATGCCGTATATTTCTTGATGAATGATTTGATCCTTGTATCTGTCGAATCTTTTTCTGCATAGATTTTAAATGTTACTTTTTTATCCAGTTTGTTCAATACCTTTTTACTGGTCTTTGATACTCCGTAAATGTTGTTATCACTGATATCTATGCTCTTAACATTCTCCGGAAGCTGACCTGCGATCAGATTGACAACGATCACCATGCAGATCACAAGTGCGATCATTCCCACACTGTAACTTCCGTTTTTTGATGATGCACTCCGGAATGACTTCTTGATTTTTTCTAACATTATGCTCCTCCTAACTCCAACGTCTCTTCTGAATCATCTGCATCGTCAAAAAGAAGAACAAGACGATCAGTGACAGGTACAATATAATCCCGCTCACATCCAGAAGATGGTTATCGGCAATATTGGAAAATACTTCTGTCAGTTCCAGTTTGCCAAGTACTGTGGAAAGCAGACTTTCAAACACTGTTTTCTTTACAAAGTAAGTAATCAGTGTTCCTGCCAGTACGATCAGCTCCAGTACCCCGCTGATCACGACATTTTTCGTCATATTCCAGACTGCAAGTACGACCAGCGTCAACAACACCGCAACTGCCAATGCATTTGCCCATGCTGCCGAAGGGATAAAGTTCAGGATGCCGCTCCAGAGATAAGTCAGAAGCAGGATACCGAATGCGCCGATTGCCGCAATGATCACACTTTCTGTCAATGAAGAGACAAACATTCCAATGGAAATATATACGCATCCGAGTAAGAAGAACACAAGGATTGCCAAATAGTCTACCTTAATGTATGCCGTTCCCTGTGCCTTAATGATCAGAGGAAAGATCAGATAAATCACACATGGCACTGCCATAATCGTTACCATTGCAAGGTATTTTCCAAGCACGATCTTGAACAGACTGACCGGTGCTGTCAGTAACATCTGATCCGTCTTATTCTTCTTATCTTCTGCAAAGCAGCGCATCGTCAGGATCGGAATTGCTACCAGATATACGAACAGAATCCCTGACAATACATAAGAAAAGTACGGATATCCATAGTTCAGGTTATACGCCAGGAAATAGATTCCCGTATAAGCTACCAGGAAAGCGATAAATACATATCCTATCATAGAATGAAAATAGGATCTTAACTCTCTTTTATAGATGGCTCTCATCTTACTTCTCCTCCTTTATCATTCTATTGCCTGACCCTTGTGTCAGCTCCAGGAATATCTCTTCCAGTGTTGTCTTACTCTGATTCAGGGTAAGCATCGGTACATCTGCATGGGAAAATGCAAGGAATAACTCTTCTCTGATATCTTCCCCGCCTTTTGCTATAATCTGCGCAGTTGTAATGCCGCTCGCACTGGTGCGGTATTTTACTTCTTTAATCTTTCCTGTCCGGCGGATAATATGATCCATCTCATCCCTGGAAGCCTTTGCTTCCACCTCGATCTGACCTTTGCCACTCATCATATTCTCCAGATTCTCGGTCGTATCACTGGCGACCAGCTTCCCTCCGGATATGATCATGATATAATCACAGACTTCCCTTACTTCCGCAAGAATGTGAGAACTTAAGATCACGGTATGTTTCTTCGCAAGCTTCCTGATCAGTTCACGGATTTCGATGATCTGCTTCGGGTCAAGGCCTACTGTCGGCTCATCCATGATAATGATCTCCGGGAATCCCAGAACTGCCTGTGCAAGTCCGACTCTCTGCTTATAACCTTTTGACAGGTTCTGGATCAGCCGGTTTTCTACGTCTCTCAGCTTTGCAAGTCTTATAACTTCTTCTATCTGCGGCTCTCTTTTGTCTTTTTTAATTCCTTTTAATTCTGCAGCGAATTCCAGATATTCCCGCACCGTCATTTCCATATATAACGGCGGAATTTCCGGCAGATAACCGATATTCTTCTTGGCTTCTTCCGGTTCCTTTAAAATGTCGTGTCCATCGATCAGCACCTGTCCCTCTGTAGCTCCCAGGTAACCGGTCATAATGTTCATGGTCGTAGATTTTCCTGCACCGTTTGGTCCTAAGAATCCATAGATTTTACCGGATTCTACGGTGAAATTCAGATGATCTACCGCCAGATGGTTACCATAACGTTTGGTAAGATTCTTTACTTCTATCAAATTTCCTTCCTCCTGTTAAACTCAATCTGTTAACAATATAAGGGGGCTATTTGAAAAGTATGTGGAAAATTTATGTTTATTCTGTGAAAGAAAGTTCATCGGCTAAACAAAAAAATAGAAAGAATTCCAGATTTTATAAACATAATCTTATAATCTCCAAAATTCTTTCTATCTTTAGCAACTTTTCTATATGTTTGTCTTCATAAATAATTTCATTTCTTTCAAGTCCATAACACCTGAGGTACTATCTTCTTTAGAGAGTGAACATGCAGCTGTAATAGCACCATAATATAATGCCTTCTCTATACTTTCTCTTTGATACGCTGCATATAAAACGCCCGAGCAAAATGCATCACCTGCCCCAGTCGTTCCTTTTATAAATCCTTTTGGGAGTTTAAAACTTGGAACTTTTACAAATTCTCCTGTTTGACAATTCAAACCATATCCACATGCAGGTGAATGTATTATAGCCCACTTTTTTACTCCCAATTCTTTTAATTTTTCCAACCCCTTTCTCATATTTTCTTCTTTTATTCCATCCTTATCATATAATTGAATTCCAGTCACACCGGTTCCTTCTACTTCATTTACCACACAATAATCTGTATACTTCAATGCAGGCCATACAACTTTCTGGTATCGATTTCCTTCTTCTGAAACCATATCTATTGAAGTTTCCATTTCATATTTTTGTGCAGTTGCTAATACCTTTGCGGCTTTAGTTCCATAGTCTTCATCCGGTTGATCCAGCGTTCCTAATAAAAGTAAATATTCTAAATGAAAAATATCCGCCTTTATTTTCTTAAAATCTATCTGCTTTTCATGGAATTCCAAACTGGTTCCTGGATCAAAAAAGAATGTTCTCTGCTTGCTTTCTTTTTCTGTCATTGCAAATGTAACAGCTGTTCTTCCTTTTTTTACAATCCCTTCAATGTTTATATTCGGATACTCTCTTAAAGAATCTACTATAAATTGACCATTTTCATCATCACCCACAACTCCCGATACTTTTATTGGTATTTTAGAATCTAACCTTGCCAAATCAATAATTAAGTTGTTAATACCTCCGGTATGGGCAACCGGATTTCTCATCCATGTTAAATTGCCTTTTTGAGGATATACATCTATTGTGTATACTACATCTGCAATAAGATTTCCTGCAACCGTTATTCCTTCTTTATTCATAGGTCTTCCTCCTACAAAACCTCTGGGTATTCATTGCATAATAAACGGTATGGTTCTTCATCTTCATCTATAGCAGGAAAACGTCCTACTTTTTTATTATAGAAATAATTATCCGTATTATCGTCATTGCACATAGAAACTTCTCCCAACAAAACGGATCCTTTTCCTTCTTCTACAGAAAAGTCATGGTACAATCCTCTTGTCACAGTAATACTTTCTCCTGGCGTTAGTCTTATCTGAGTTCCCGCCTTCACTGTATAAACACATCCATCGCTATGTACAATGACATCTGTATCTGCCATTTTTCCATCTTCCGTCGAATTATATACACGAATTAGTACATTTCCACCTCCGCGATTAATAATGTCTTCCATTTTATATGCATGATAATGCATTTCCGCATGCTGACCTTCATGGAGCATCAATAACTTTTCTGCATTCCTAAAATTTCTGGCAACTCAGAAGATATCATAATAATTGACATTCCCTGTTTTGCTAATTTATTCATAATTGCATATATTTCTGATTTTGCACCTACATCTACACCTCTTGTAGGCTCATCAAGAATTAAAATTTTCGGATGTGTTGCAAGCCAACGACCAATTAATACCTTTTGTTGATTTCCTCCTGACAGATTACCTATAGCTTGTTCCTGTGAAGGTGTTTTGGTTGCCATTTTATCAATATATTCTTGTGTAATTTCTCTTTCTTTAGAATTGTCTACAAAAATACCTTTAATGAACTCGTTTAAAACTTCTATCGTTGAATTAAACCTGACACTTTGTACCAAATATAAACCTTCGAGTTTACGATTTTCCGGAACAAGTGCAATGCCATTTTTCATAGCATCAATTGGTGAATTAATAGTAACTTTTTTACCCTCCAGATATATATCTCCTGTACTTTTTGGCATAAGCCCAAATATACTTTTCATTACTTCACTTCTTCCAGCTCCAACCAATCCGGCAAAGCCTAATATTTCACCTTTTCTAAGTTCAAAACTTACGTTTTCTGCCAGCTCACCATCTGAGATTCCTTCGCATCGCATAATAACTTCTTCATGTTCTTCAAAATCTCTTGTATAGTAATTAGTCAACTCTCTTCCAACCATCATTGCAATTAATGCATCTTTTGTAGTGTTTTTTACAACTTCAGTACTTACATATTCTCCATCTCGCATAACAGTTACTCTATCGCAAATTTCTTCCAATTCACTCATCTTATGAGAAATATATATAATACCTACTCCCTTGGAAGTAAGACTCGCTACTCCATTAGCCTGTGCAGCCTTTACACCATCTATATTTACTTTTTTACCGTTTATAATTATCTCGCCTTCATCTGCTGTATAAATTCCGCCTAACACTTTGATAAGCGTAGACTTTCCGGCTCCATTTTCACCTAGTAATGCATGAACTTCCCCCGTCCGAAGTTCGAAATTAATATCTTTTAATGCATATACACCTGGGAATTTTTTGTGTATATGTTTCATTTCTAGCAATGCTGTACCACTCAAAATATCACCCTCTTATATCTTTCTTTTATGCAAAAAGGTGCTTTATCCAGTTCATTTGAATAAAGCACCTTTTCATATTTTTGTTAATGACTATCGTTTACTGCCAACCATCTGTACCATAATCGTTAACATTATCTGCTGTAATCAGGAATGTTTCTACTGGATATTTGTCTTTCACTTTCTTGCCATCTAAGATTTTATACATAACCTCTACAGACTTATCAGCAATACCTACTGGAGACTGTGCTCCTGTTCCTTCCATTAAAGAATCACCTTTTGCAAGCTCTGATTTAACATCCGGTGAACCATCTACTCCGTAAATTTTGCAATCCTTAATTCCTGCTGCGTTTGCTGCTGCTAATGCACCAAGCGCTGTAGGATCATTTCCACCAAAGATTGCAACTACATCTCCATGTGCCTGTAATAAATCTTCTGCAATTCCCATTGACGTTTCAAGATTTCCTTTTGCATCCTGCTGTGCAACAATGTTAAATCCTTTTCCTTTGATTGCATCTGTAAATCCTTTTGTACGATCTACAATTGAATTCATAGTCGGTGAATCAAGAACAATAATATCTCCACCCTTCGGGCATTTCTTAACTAAATCTTCTCCACAAACTTTACCTGCATTGTAGTTATCAGATCCAACATAACTTGTTACATACGACATATCGGCAACTTCTGTATCAAAGTTAACGATTGGAATGTTTGCTTCTTTTAAAGCATCCAAAGCTGGAAGAATTCCTTCAGCTTCTGCTGGATTCAGGAACATTGCATCAATTCCCTGTGAAATCAAATCCTCTACCTGCTGTACCTGAAGGCTTACATCATTTGCCGGATCTACAGATACAAGCTCGTCCCCATTTGCTTCGACTTTCTTTCTGATTTCATCTTCCAATGTTACAAAGAATGGGTTCGTTCCGTCCATACAAGTATACCCAAACTTGTGACCTCCCTTTTTGTTTGATGTCGATTCAGTTTTCGTCGAACTAGATTTCTTGTCCCCGTCACCGTTGCTGCACCCCATTGCCATTGCTGCAACTAATGAAACACTCAATAACACGCTCACTAATTTTCTTTTCATTTCTTTTCCTCCTTGCTTGTTATTTGTTGTCTTAATATTACTAATTTTCCTTTTCCTGTACACCTGTATTTTGTAACTAAAAAAGCATTACATTTCTCACAAAAAAATGTGACAAATGTAATGCTTTTCTTATTGATTTAAAAATTTAGTAATACTTCTCTGAAATACCTTAAGCGAACTATCAATATTCTTTTCATTTTTGTAAATATCATCTATTTCATTCTCTGCTAATGCCATAGCCTCTGAATATTTCGAGAATTTTGGATTTATCCGTCCATTCTCTATCGCATCACTTAACAAACGATTATCAATAACCCTCTCATCTACATCCATATCCTTCCGAATCATGCTTTCTGCATATCTTGATCCAGTTACATATTTCAATACTGATGCACCTTGCGAATATTCAAATATTTCTCTTTGAATTGAAGAATCCGAAGTTAACATTTTCAGAAATTCCCATGCTAATTCCTTATGTTTACTTTTATTTCCAATAGTCATCAAAAGTGCATCTACTTCTGAAGTATTATGACCTCCTGGGCCTGCCGGCATGCTTGTGCAATCCCATTGAAAACTTGTATATTTTTTTATTTTATACGGATAAGTTTTATATGTCCTGTACTCAGAAAACGCTAACGGCATAAATGCCACATTTCCCGAATCAAAATCATTTTGTGTTACTTCACGGCCTCCATTCATTTCATTTAACTTTTTCACAAATTTAACTGCTTCATTCACTTTTGTTCCCGAAAAAAAAGCTTTTTTCCCATCTTTATCAAAAAGCTCTGCACCATTTGAATATACAGCTTCTTTCCAAGTATAATTATATGTCCCAAATTGATCGATCACACCATCACCGTTTTTATCCTTTGTAATCTGATCAACAATTTGCTCCATTGTACTCCATGTCCAATTTTCATTTGGGACTTCTATTCCTTCTTGTTCCAACAATGTTTTATTTACGAACATCAAAGTCGGTACTACCTCATATGGTAACGCATACTGACTTTCATGATATTTTCCAATATCTAATACTGTATCAAAAAAATACTCCTTTTTAAAATTCCTATCATTAGCAATCTGATTATCTAAATCAGATATAACATTTAATGACACATATTTATAAAAATCATCAGACAACACCATAAATACATCTGGTGTTTCTCCTTCTAATATTTTTCTATCTAACCATTCTGAATAATCTTCCTTTCTAATCCCTGTCTCATAATGAACTTTAACACCTGGATGTTCTTTTTCAAATTTTTTTATTGCATCATCTATTATTACATATGCATTCGCATTCTTAACATCCCAATTACTCTCAGCAAACATGCCAAATTCCAATACAATTGGTTTATTTTTTTGTCTATAGTTCCATGCAAGTATTATTAATATTATGCTCAAAAAGCAAACAACTAATCCGTATATACTTTTCTTTTTCATTTACTATTGCCCCGTTATTTTTGTTGCTACTTTATTCTGTACTGCCCAGATTGCCAATTGCGTTCTGTCTCTGAACTCTAATTTGTTTAATATCCCACTCAAATAATTCCGTACAGTACCTTCTGAAAGATTCAAATTTTCCGCTATTTCTTTGTTCGAACTTCCCCGTCCAACTTCATTAATAATTTTCCATTCTGTTTTAGTCAGATTTTCTGTTCTCTTTTGATCTACATCAACTACATAATCAGCCTTTGCCATCTGTGAAAACAATCTTACAACTTTTGTAGCAATATCTGGATTTATCATTGCCTGTCCACTATATACAGTACGTATTGCATTAGTCAATCCGTCCATCGATACTCCTTTTAAAAGATATCCACTTGCTCCCCATTTTAATGCATTATATACATACTCATCATCATCGAAAGTTGTGAGTATAATAATTTTTATTTCTGAATAATTACCTTTTATTATTTTCGTACACTGTACGCCATCCATTTTAGGCATTCGAATATCCATTAAAATAACATCCGGTCTATTTTTTCGTACACTTGCAATTACTTCTTGTCCATTTGCAACTGTATCTGTTAACCTGATCCGTCTTATCAGTCATTTGCATCGCTGCTATGCACCCTAAAGCAATTGGATCATTTCCGCCCATTACAACATCATAATTTTTCTTTTCATAAATAATTTTCTCCATAACTTTCATTGCAATTTCAAACTCTGCGGCACTCTCTTTTTCTTCTACTATCTTATATTGTGGATGCCCTTTAATAGTATCCCTAAAACCTTTCACTCTCTCATTAATTGAATTCAATGCTTTCTGATTTACAATTATTATATTTGCACTTGTTTTTTTCTTCATCATATCTTTTGCACATTGAACCCCCGCATCATAGTTATCCGAAACAATCGTGGATACAACCGCTTCTGTATCCGACACTTCAGAATCAATAACAACTACAGGTATATGCTTTTTTTTACATAGTTCAAGTGCAGGCCGAACTTTATTTCGATCTACAGGTTGCAGAAAAAGTACATCAATCCCTTCATTTATCATATCTTTTATCTGTTCATTTTGTTTTTTCTGATCCTGCAGGGGATCTCTTGTAATTAAGATATCCCCCTTTGCCTGCACTGACTCTTCAATATTTTCATCCATATTAACAAAATATGGATTATTCATTGTCATATAAGTAGCCCCAAATTTTAATTGTTTTCGTGTATCTTTTTTTTCATGTATTCCTATTGCTATGAAAAGTGTTGTGCATGCCACAATTGCGGCAGCAATCATTTTTTTCTTATCTAGTCTCACGCTTACTTCTCACCTTTTTACTTTTTCATATACATTCTTGTAAATCCCTGATATATCCTGCTGGATAACACTCCACGCAATACATTCGCTGCACTTCTTTTTACATCCTCTTCCAGTATCACTCCCTTGGACACCGCTTTCACAATCTCATCCACCGCACCTGCACTTCCCGGCATAATCAGATCATTCCCGGATGCAATCGCATGTGCCGAATTTCCATATTTACGCCCGGTTGCAAACCAGTCCGTCATTACAAAACCATCAAATCCCCATTCATTTCGAAGCACCTGTGTCAGAAGTCGGTAACTGTTATTGACATATTTACCATTTACTTTGTTATAACTGCTCATAATGGCTCCCGGACCCGCTTCCTTTACCGCAATCTCGAAACCCTTCAGATAGATTTCTCTAAGCGCTCGTTCATTGACATTCACATTGGTCTTATTGCGATTATCCTCCTGATTATTGCAGCAGAAATGCTTCAACGTCACATAACACCCACGATTCTTCTGCACACCTTTTGTAATGGCAGCTGCAAATTTTCCTGAAACCAGTGGATCCTCCGAATAGTATTCAAAATTGCGTCCACAAAGTGGATTTCTGTGAATATTAAGTCCTGGTGCCAGCCAATAGGTTACACCATAACATTCCATCTCTTTTCCAACTGCATTTCCCACTTCTTCCGCCAGTTCCAGATTCCAGCTCGATGCCAGTGAAATCCCGCTTGGAAATGCCGTAGTAAACTGATAGAGCAGATTCGGGCTATCCGGATTTCCAAGCATGATTTTTTTAACCGGCTCCGGAAGATATTTCATACATGAAATATTCGGCTCTATCCCTTTTACCTTTCCGGTGAATGACACCGATGAAACCTTGTTCAGCCGAAGCCCTGCCGGTCCATCTGCCATTACTACATTTGGAATTCCTTTTTGTTCCAGTGTTGTGCACGTAACCCCGGCTGCACCTGGCGCTTCAAAGAATCTTGATCCAGTCATACCTCCGCCCACAGACAGTTCTGCCATGTCTCTGAGTGTTAAACGCTCCATCACGGCATCTGTCTCTTCTGAGGAATATATTTTAACCGGACCATATTCATGCACAACTTCTGTTATCTTATCCTCTTCTACCGGAATGCTTCGAATTTTTTCCATATTTTCAATAATAATCTCGCATCCTCTTCCCCAGTTTTGTCTGCAGTCACAGGTTGCATGAAGGATATCTTCTTCCTTTTGTTCCAGTTCTGTCACATGCATTGGGATTTTGCAGATATGCGAGTGTTTTTCTGTTATGATTTCACTGGATAATCTCAAGATTCCGCATACTCTGGTATTCCTGCTGGAATTACCGAGACGGATTACATATTCTCCTTTTTCAAGGACCGTTGCTGCATCTTTTTCCCTGTAGCTGGTCATATCCCGGAGATCAAAACTAAGTATAAGTTTTTCCTTTTCTCCCGGCTTTAATAACTTCGTCTTATGAAATGCAGTCAGCCGCTGTGCTTCCTTTTTAAGCTCTCCGTTCGGACAGCTTACATAGATCTGCACAACTTCTTTACCATCATAAATTCTTCCGGTATTTTCCACTTCTGTATACACATGAATCTTCGTGCCTTCCATCTGCATCTGTTCAAACCGTATTGCAAAATTAGTATACGACATTCCATAGCCAAACGGATATCTTGGTGTCACATGAAATGTATCAAAATAGCGGTATCCTACATAGATACCTTCTCTATAATATTCCTCATCCAGATTACCATTCAAATAACTGTACTCATCTGCAAACGGAAGATCCCGGTAATGTTTTGCCCAGGTATCTGTAAGTTTCCCTGATGGCGTCTGTTTTCCTGAAATAACATCTGCTAGTGCCAGACCTCCCATTGTACCTAGCTCTCCCATAAAAATAACTGCATTAATTCCGGATATTTCATTTAAGAAATTCAGATCAAATACTCCACCTACATTGATCACTACGATCAGTTTCTTATATCTTTCTGCGCAGAATGCAATATTGATCCGCTCTATCTCTGATAGCCCATATTCATTTTTATCCAGTTTTCTGTCTGCCCCTTCACCAGCCTGTCTGGATACCACATAAATACAACTGTCTGTATCCGACTCTTCTATATCCTTCTCCTGTATGGCACGGCCATAAGGATATCTATATGGACTGCTCATCAGGTTCATAAAATCTGACAAGTTCTTTGGACTTAGTTTTTTCCTGAATTCTTCTGCATATTCCTGTTCACCCTCTTCGAATGCCTGGTCATAATCTTCGATCCACCGCATAGTAGTAACTGTAAATCCTGATTGTTCCAGTCCTTCAAAAACAGAGACTGCATGGCGCTCATTTACTTCTCCTGATCCTGTTCCACCCTTAATCGTCTTCTTCGCACCAGCGCCGTACAAAGCTATCTTTCCTGCCTTCAATGGCAGACTTCCGTCATTTTCTAAAAGAACGATTCCCTCGACTGCCGCTTTATATGCCAGTTTCTTTCCAGACTCTTCCAGTGATGTAACCGCATCCGTCAGTGCAGCTTTATGAATACTTCTTGTTCTCATACTTCCTGTCCTTTCAGGCATTATTTACCGGATGTTGTAATATATGGTCCGAGTGCTCCTGCTACATTTGAAATCGGCATTGTCTGAAGCCATACCCTTCCTGGTCCACGAACCACGGTATTAAAGATTCCCTCTCCTCCAAACAGCATATTTTTTACTCCAGGAACACTCTTTATCTCTATCTGGCATGAAGCATCCATTGCAGCCAGATGTCCAGTATCTACGACAATTTCCTGTCCGGCGTTCAATTCATACTCCACTACATGTCCGTCAAACTCAGCAAATACAGTTCCCTGACCAGATACCTTCTGCATGATAAATCCCTCTCCGCCAAATAATCCAGAGCTGAACTTCTTATTAAAGAACACAGACAATTCTACCCCTGCTTCGCTTGCAAGGAATGCACTTTTCTGGAATACCATCTCGCGCCCCGGTCCGATTTCAAATGCTTTGATGGATCCAGGAAAGCACGATGCAAATGCAATCATCCCCTTGCCAGCTTGTGCGGTATAAATATTCTGGAATATATGCTCACCGGAAAACATTCTTCCAAATGCCTTGCCGATTCCTCCATTCGTGGTCGTCTCCATCTTCATATTCGGTGACATCCAAGACATTCCGCCTCCTTCTGTGATCATCTTCTCTCCGCCCTCCAGATAGCAGATAACTACCGGTAATGTGTCTCCTTTGATTTCATATCTCATATAAGTTTCCTCCTGAAATTTTATTTTTCTCTTAATATACTTTTTCCCGAAAAACTATATTTTCATTATAGCATCTACTATCTCTATTCACAATCAGCACTTTATATTTACGTAAAATTTCATTACATTTTCACCATAACAACTCAAACATGACAAAATGCCAAAAATCTTCCGGGCTTTTCATCCCTTCTGATTTTTGACGTTTTTCTAACATCTTATAATGTTTTTACAAATCTTAAAAATGCTTCTCTTCCCTTTTCTGTACATTTATACACTCCGGCATCCTCAAGTACATGTACAAATACTTCTCCGACTTCTTTTTTCAATATATCCATTACATTTTCTTCTGTAATCCCATCATATTTTTTACAAAATGTATCTGCCCAGTCCGCATGCTTTGCAATCTTTTCATTACTTCTGATATCTTTTTTCTGAACCAGATAATCCGCAAGAATCTCCAGCTCTTCTTTTAATCTGGATGGAAGCACCGCAAGTCCCATAACTTCGATCAGTCCGATATTTTCCTTTTTAATATGATGATACTCTGCATGTGGATGATAAACGCCAAGTGGATGTTCTTCGGTTATGATATTATTCCGAAGAGTCAGATCCAGTTCAAACAATCCATCACGTTTTCTTGCAATCGGGGTAATGGTATTGTGTGGTTCCCCGTCTGTATTTGCATAGATGAAGGCCTCTTCATCAGTATAGCCTCTCCAGCATCCGAGAATGTGATCTGCCAGTTCGATCAGACGTTTTTCATCTTTATGACGGATACGGATTACAGACAATGGCCATTTTACAATTCCAGCTTCCACATCCTCATATCCAGGAATCTCTACTGGAATCTCAATCGGTGCTTTTGCCATTGCAAATGTATAATGTCCCCCCTGGAAGTGATCATGACTTAAGATAGAGCCTCCAACG
>UMFG01014822.1_pt1 | contig 18566 bp, 20 predicted proteins | sample 1964961 | NCBI WGS metagenome assembly UMFG01 (sample SAMEA4836041, study PRJEB28245) | human gut metagenome | biome: gut microbiome; material: fecal sample | place: Denmark | collected 2008
AATAAAAAATAATATAAAAATTTAAAATGTCAAGAAAAAATACTTGACAACAATTTGAAGTTATGATATTATAGTTAAGGTGTAAGGGAAAAATACTTTACAGCATATTAAGCACTTATTTTGAGAGGTGCATTATGGATAAAATTTATCACATTACTCTTTTACTTGATTTTTATGGAGAGTTACTAACTGAAAAGCAACGGTCTGTTATGTCTAGCTACTATTTTGATGATTATTCGTTAAATGAAATTGCTGAAGAACATTCTATAACTAGACAGGCTGTTCAAGATATGATTAAAAGAACTGAAAAGCTTCTTAATCAATATGAAGAAAAGCTTATGCTTGTGGATAAGTATCTAAACCGCAAAAATAAGGTTGATATGGCTTTAAATGAAATTGACGCTTTGATAAATGAGGGTAATGATAAGCTGCTTCAGGTAAGAAGTTTGGTGTCTGGTATTTTGGATTAGGAGGCTTATATGGCTTTTGAAAGTTTATCAAACAAGCTTCAACAGGTTTTCTCAAATCTTAAGGGCAAGGGCAAGCTTACTGAAAAAGATGTAAAAGCTGCTATGCGTGAGGTTAAGTTGGCTTTGCTTGAGGCTGATGTAAATTTTAAGATAGTTAAAGATTTTATAAACAAGGTTAGCGAAAAGGCTGTTGGTGAGGAAGTTCTTACTGGACTTAATCCAGCACAGCAAGTTATTAAGTTTGTTAATGACGGACTTGTAGAGCTTATGGGAAGTTCTCAGTCAAAGCTTACCTTTAGTTCAAAATCTCCTACTATATATATGATGGTTGGTTTACAAGGTGCAGGTAAAACTACTACTGTAGGCAAGCTTGCCGGTCAGCTTAGAAAACAAGGTAAAAAGCCTTTATTGGTTGCCTGTGATGTTTACAGACCTGCTGCTATAAAGCAGTTACAGGTTGTAGGCTCAACTTACAACATTCCAGTCTTTGAAATGGGTCAAGGCAATCCTGTTGAAATTTCTAAAAAGGCTGTTGAATTTGCTAATAATAATGGTCACGATATTGTTATCATTGATACGGCAGGTAGACTTCATATTGATGAAGAACTTATGGATGAGCTTGTAAATATCAAAAATGAAGTTAGACCACAAGAAATTCTTCTGGTTATTGATGCTATGACTGGTCAGGATGCAGTTAATGTAGCTGAAACATTTAATAATAGATTAGGTGTTGACGGTGTTATTATTACTAAGATGGATGGTGACACAAGAGGTGGTGCTGCATTATCTGTTAGGGCTGTTACTGGTAAGCCTATTAAATATGTAGGTATGGGTGAAAAGATGGAAGATTTAGAACCATTTTACCCAGATAGAATGGCATCCCGTATCCTTGGTATGGGCGATGTGTTAAGTCTTATTGAAAAAGCACAAAGTGCCTATGATGAGGAACAGGCTAAGGAGCTTGAAAAGAAAATGAGAACTCTTGATTTTAATCTTGAGGACTTTTTAAATCAGCTCCAACAAATTAAGAAAATGGGACCTTTAAAAGATTTGATGAAGATGATTCCCGGTGTTGGTAGTAAGGTAAATATTGATGATTTAAATATTGATGATAATGCTACTAAGCATATTGAGGCAATTATACAGTCAATGACTAAAAAGGAAAGACAAAACCCAGATATTTTAAATGGTTCTCGTAAGAGGAGAATTGCTAAGGGTTCAGGTACATCTATTCAAGAGATTAACAAACTTTTAAAGCAGTTTGAAGAAATGAAGAAGATGATGAAAATGATGAATGGTATGGCTAAAGGCAAGAAAGGCTTTGGTGGTTTTGGAGGTCTTGGCAAGTTCAAAATGCCATTTTAATTAATTGGCTTATTACTTTTAATAAGATATAGATAAATTTACTAAGGAGGTGAATGTAAAGTGGTAAAGATTAGATTAACTAGATTAGGTGCTAAGAAGAGTCCTTTCTATAGAATTGTTGTTGCTGATTCAAGAAATGCAAGAGGTGGTAAGGCTATCGCTCAGTTAGGTTACTATGATCCTTGCAAGGAACCTGTTGAATTAAAGGTTAATGTAGAAGAAGCAAAGAAGTGGTTAAGCAATGGTGCTCAGCCTACTGATACTGCAAAGGCTTTATTAAAGAAGGCTGGCGTTATCGAAGCATAATCAGGAGGTACTGCCATGAAAGAATTGCTTGAAATACTTGCTAAACATCTTGTTGATGACCCTGATGCAGTTGTTGTCAATGAGAGAATGGACGATGATGCTCTTATTCTTGAGTTGACTGTTGCTCCTGATGATATTGGCAAGGTAATTGGTAAGCAAGGTAGAATAGCTAAGGCTATAAGAACCTTTATTAAATCTGCTGCTGGCCGTGAGGATAAAAAAGTAGTAGTTAAAATTATGTAATAATCAGGGTGTTGTATTCTTTTATACAACACCTTTTTGCTATTTGCAAGCAAAAAGTTTTAAATTATTTGAGGTATGGTATATGGAAAATTATTTTGTAGTAGGTAATATTGTAAATACTCAAGGAATAAAAGGTGAGGTTAGGGTAATGCCTACTGTTGATGATGTAGCTAGATTTAAACTTTTAGACCATATTTTTGTGGATAGAAAGGGTAATATTAAGGAATATGAGGTTGAAAATGTTAGATTTCATAAGCAGTTTGTGTTGTTAAAACTTAAAGGTGTAGATGATATGAACACAGCAGAAACATTAAAAGGTACAGTTGTTAAAATTACTGAAGATATGGCTGTTCCTTGTGAAGAAGATGAATATTATATTAAAGACCTTTATGATATGAAAGTTGTTACTGTTGATGGAGAAGAACTTGGTGTTATTAGTGATGTAATATTTACTGGTGCTAATGATGTTTATGCTGTAAAGAATACTAGTGGTAATGAAATTCTTATTCCAGCTATAAAAGATTGTATTATAAGTGTTGATGTTGAAAACAATTTAATGACTGTTAAACTTTTGGAGGGTTTGAGATAATGAAGTTTTATATCTTGACTCTTTTCCCTGATATGATTAAAGATGGATTAAGCCATTCAATTATAAAAAGAGCTTGCAATGAGGGTACTATAAGTATTGAGACTATTGATATTAGGGATTTTTCAAATAATAAGCACAGGCATATTGACGATTATCCTTATGGTGGTGGTGCTGGTATGGTTATGCAGCCACAGCCTATTTATGATGCTTATATGAGTATAAAACCTAAGTTAAGTGAAAATTGTCCTGTTGTTTATATGACACCTCAGGGTAAAACTTTTAATCAAGAAAAAGCAAAAAATCTTTCTAAACTTGAAGATATGGTTATTCTTTGTGGTCATTATGAGGGTGTTGACGAAAGAATAATTGAAGAAATTGTAACTGATGAAATTTCTATTGGTGATTTTGTACTTACTGGTGGCGAGCTTGCTGCTATGACAGTTATTGATGCTGTAGCAAGACTTATACCAGGTGTTCTTAATAAAGAAGAAAGTTTTCAAGAAGAAAGCTTTTCTGATAATTTGTTGGAGTATCCACAGTATACCAGACCGCCTGAATTTATGGGTAGAAAAGTGCCAGCTGTGCTTTTAAGTGGTCATCATCAGAATATTGAAAAATGGAGAAAAGAAAAGTCATTGGAGCGAACTAAGGCAAAAAGACCGGATTTGTTAGAAAAAGATAATATTTAGTTTAAATTAATGTTTATTGAAGATAGGGTTGTAAATTATGATTTTTTTTAATTATTTCTTTTACATTAAATTTACAAAAATTCTGTTAAAATGATTGAAAAAAAATTATATTTGGTTTACAATTACTTTAGATATGAGAAAGTATATACATTGGGATAAAGGAGGCTGAAAGATGTATTCAGTAAGTTTAAGTCAGATTGCAAAAGAGTTTAATCTCAAAAATTTAACAGAAGAAATAGATATTAGTAAAATTAATATAGATACACCTGGTGTAAACCGTCCTGCTATTCAGCTTGCAGGTTTTTTTGACTATTTTGACAGTGAAAGAATACAGGTTATTGGACTTGTAGAGTACAGCTATTTATCAAAACTTACACCAGAATTTAGGCAAGAAACATTGGAAAAACTTTTTCAGTACAAAATGCCGGCTGTCATTATTTCAAGAGGCTTAACACCTCATCCGGAAATGATGTTTTATGCTAAGGAAAAGCAAATTCCTATATTACAGACAGAGGATACTACATCAGAGTTTACAAGTGAGCTTTTAAAGTGGCTTAAGGTTGAGCTTGCTCCAAGAACAACAATACACGGTGTTCTTGTTGATGTATATGGTGAAGGTGTTCTTATTACTGGTGAAAGTGGCATTGGCAAAAGTGAGGCAGCTCTTGAGCTTGTTAAGAGAGGTCATAGATTAGTTGCTGATGACGCTGTTGAAATAAAAAAGGTTTCTCATAATTCTTTAATTGGTACTTGTCCTGAACTTATTAGATACTTTATTGAGGTTAGAGGTATTGGTATAATAAATGTTAAGCAGATGTTCGGTGTTCAGTCAGTTAAGGATAGTCAAGAAATTGACCTTATTATTAAACTTGAATATTGGGAAAAGGGTAAGGTTTATGACCGACTTGGTATAAAAGAGGAATATATGGACATTTTAGGTAATAAAGTAATTTGTCACGCTATTCCAGTTAGACCTGGTAGAAATCTTGCTATTATTTGTGAGTCTGCTGCTGTAAACTGCCGTCAAAAGAAGATGGGCTATAATGCAGCTAAGGCTCTTAACGATGCTATTATGAATAGTGCTATGAAGGGTTGATGAATATTATGTATTATTTAGGTATTGATTTAGGTGGAACTAATATTTCTGTTGGTATTGTTGATGAAAATGGTAATATCCTAGCTAAAACATCTACTCCTACTATGAACGGCAGACCTGCTGAGGATATTCTCGATGATATGGCAACTTTATGTCATAAACTTATAGATGAACTTAAGATAGAAGTTAAAGATATTGAATCTATGGGTGTAGGTATGCCGGGTACTATGGATAAGGCTAAGGGCGTATCGCTTTATTCTAACAATCTTAATTTTAATAACATTAATGTTATTGAAGAAATGAAAAAGAGAATAGATTTACCTTGTTATATTGAAAATGATGCGAACTGTGCCGCTATAGGTGAAAATGTTTGTGGTGTGGCTTACGGCAGTAAAAATCTTATTTATATTACAATTGGTACAGGTTTAGGTGCTGGTATTATTATAAATGGTAAGGTTTTTGATGGCTCTTTTGGCGGAGGTGGCGAAGCTGGTCATATGGTTATTGTTGCTGAAGGTGAGGAGTGTACTTGTGGTAGAAAAGGTTGTTGGGAGGCTTATGCTTCAGCATCAGCTTTAAGACGGGAAGGCAGAATTGCTGCTGCAAAATATCCTAATAGTAAGATTTATGACCTTGTTGATGGTAACATTAAGCTTATTGATGCCAAGACTGTTTTTGATGCAGCGGACTTAGGTGATGAAGTTGCTCTTGATATTATTGATAAGTATATTAAGTACCTTGCTATTGGTATGGTAAATCTTGTTAATATATTCCAGCCGGAGGCTATTATTATAGGTGGTGGTGTTTGTGCACAAGGTGACAAGGTAATTAAACCTCTTACTAAGATTTTAAATGAGCGAGTATATGGTGGTGACCTTAAGACTAAGATTTGTGTTGCTACACTTGGAAATGATGCAGGTCTTGTAGGTGCTGCTATGCTTGGCAAAATCAACAGAGAGGAAATTTAATAAATGAATATTGTTGATGATTTAATAAAAATTGTTGGTTCTGAAAATGTACTTCAAAATGAGCCTATGAGTAAGCATACTACATTTAGAATTGGTGGGAATGCTGATGTTTTTGTTACTCCAAATACAACAGAGAGTCTTGAATCTATTATAAGTTATGTTACCAATAACAATATTCCTTATTATATAATTGGTAATGGTAGCAATCTTCTTGTTAAGGATAATGGCTTTAGAGGTGTAATTATTCAACTTTATAAAAAGTTTGCTAATATAGTGGTTAATGATAATGTAATTACAGCACAGGCTGGAGCTTTGCTTTCCGCTGTTGCTAAGACTGCTTTAAATAATTCGCTTACAGGTATGGAGTGTCTAAGTGGTATTCCTGGTACTATTGGTGGTGCTGTTTGTATGAATGCTGGTGCTTATGGTGGAGAAATGAAAGACATTGTTGTAAAAACTAAAGTTATACACAATGGCAAAATAGAAACTATAAGCAACAATGACTCAGATTTTGGATACAGAAAAAGCAAAATTATGAGTGAAAATATGATTGTTGTTGAAACAGTTTTAAGTCTTGAAAAAGGTAATAAAGAAGAAATACAATCTAAAATGTGTGACCTTTTGACACAAAGAAATTCTAAACAGCCAGTTGAATTGCCAAGTGCAGGAAGTACATTTAAAAGACCAGAAGGCTATTTTGCTGCTAAACTAATTGACGATAGCGGTTTGAGAGGATATAGTGTCGGTAAAGCTCAGGTTAGTCCTAAGCATTGTGGATTTGTTGTTAATAATGGAGGAGCAACTGCTAAAGATGTACTTACACTTATGCACAATGTTTCTAGTGTTGTTGAGGATAATTTTGGTGTTAAATTAGAGCCAGAAGTAAGAATAATTGGTGAGTAGTTTGAAATATAATTTAACGAACAAATAAGTTTAATGTATGGTAGAACATTGTTTACCATATAAAAGTAGTCATCAAAGCTGGCATTGCTAGTAAATAAAAAATAAATTAAACTAAAGATGATGGGAGTGGATAATATGAGATGTGTAATTGTAACTGGTATGTCTGGTGCAGGCAAAAGTACAGTTTTAAAGTTTTTGGAGGATATTGGATATTTTTGTGTTGATAATTTACCTCCAAGTCTTATATCAAAGTTTATTGATTTATGTTCAACTCCCAACTCAAATATGGCAAATGTAGCTATTGGTGTCGATATAAGAGGAGGAAAGTTATTTGGTGACCTTGCTAATTTTCTTTCTGAAATAAAAACAGATGAAAACAAAAGTTTTGAAATACTTTATCTTGATAGCGAAAATGAGGTACTTCTTAAAAGATATAAGGAGTCAAGACGCCAACACCCACTTAATATAAAGGGTGAAAGGCTTATTGATGGCATTAAAAGCGAAAGAAAACAGCTTGAAAACATTAAAAAAATGGCTGACTATATAATTGATACTTCTCATATGCTTACAAGACAGTTAAGAACTCAGTTAAGTGAAATTTTTCTTGAAGAAAAGCGTTTTGAAAGCCTAATGATAACTGTGTTGAGTTTTGGCTTTAAATACGGTATTCCAAGTGATGCTGACCTTGTGTTTGATGTTAGATTTTTACCTAATCCATTTTATATTGATGAGCTAAAGCCACTTACTGGCAATGATGTTGCTGTGAGAGATTATGTAATGAAGTGGCAGGAGGCTCAAATATTTAGAGATAAGCTTACAGATATGTGTGAGTTCCTTATACCTAACTATATTAAGGAAGGTAAAAATCAGCTTGTTATTGCTGTTGGCTGTACTGGTGGTAAGCATAGAAGTGTGACTTTGGCTAATGAACTTTATAATAACTTAAAGTCAAAAGGTCATAGTGTAATTATTGCCCACAGAGATATTGACAAAGATGCAAAGAGGTAGTATACTTATTTGTGTATGATTATTTAACAAATTTTTAATAGTTTGTATTTGCTGTGTACAATGTGGAGGTGGCTTATGTCTTTTTCATCGGATATTAAGTCTGAATTGCTTTCTAATATGTTGACTATTCAAGACCAACATTGTAAAATTGCAGAACTTGAGGCTATAATTAATATTTGTGGTTATGTAAGTGCAGATAACTGTTACAAATTTATTGTTATACATAGTGATAACATTGATATTTTGAAACTAGCTATAGACTTAATAGCTGATATTTTTAACATAACTATTAATTTTAGTAATAACGAAATTGTTATTAAGGATAGTAATTTAGTAGATAATATGATAAGAATATTGGGTATTAAAGATAGTAATGACTTTAGTCTTAATGCACCAATTAACCCTAAAAGCGTAGTAAGAAATTGCTGTAAAAGAGCGTATATTCGTACTGCATTTGTGTGTTGCGGTTCTGTAAATGACCCAAGCAAGCATTATCACCTTGAATTTGCTGACAATGACTATGAACATTCTAAAAATCTGGTAGAACTTATAAGTGATTTTGGCATTGAAATGAAGATTGTTGAAAGAAAAAATCGCTATGTTGTTTATTGCAAGGAGGCAGAGCAAATTGTAGACTTAATTAATGTTATGTCTGCATATAAAGCTTTGTTAGAATTTGAAAATCTTAGAGTTGTTAAGGAAGTTAGGAATAATGTAAACCGAATTGTAAATTGCGAAACTGCTAATATTAACAAAATTGTCAATACTGCTGTTAGACAAATAGATGATATTAATTATATAGCAGAAAGTAAGGGATTAGATTATTTGCCTGAAAACCTTAGGACTATAGCCGAAGTTAGACTCTTATATCCTGATTCAAGTCTAAAAGAGTTGGGAGAGTATCTTAATCCGCCTATTGGTAAATCAGGTGTTAATCACAGACTAAAAAAAATTCATGAAATTGTTGAAGATTTAAAAGGGGGACATTGTTATGATTAAGCAAGATATAAAAGTAGGTTCAAGTATGATTGAAAGACCAATTCCTATGTTAGTTCAGACTGCGGGTAGATTTTCAAGTAGCCTTAGACTTACTATGGACAACAAGGAGATTAACCTTAAGAGTATTATGGGTGTTATATCTATTGGTACGCTTACAGGTCATAATGTAACAGTTTATGCTGATGGTGCTGATGAGAAAGAAGCTCTTGGTGCTATTGTTGAATTTTTAAGCTAATTTATTTTTTACTTAATATTTTTGTAGACTATGATAAAGAGGAGTAAATAATTACACTTCTAAGAGAGATGTACTCGTGGCTGTAAGGTACATTGTTGTAAGGATTATTGAAGGTAGCTTTGGAGTCTTTGTGCTGAAATAGTAGTAGGCACAGCGTTTGCTGCGTTAAAGTTTTTTAAGAGCCTGCTTTTATGTGGGAATTAAGGTGGTACCACGGATACTTTCGTCCTTAAAGATGAAGGTATCTTTTTTTATATATTATAGTAATTTACAAACTAAAGAAACAAATAACTCTAGGAGGAAACAAAAATGATGAAAGAAATGGCAAAAAGCTATGACCCTTCCATTGAAGAAAGAATTTATCAAAACTGGCTTGATAAGGGTTATTTCCACGCCGAAGTTGACAAAAATAAGGAGCCTTTTACTATTGTAATTCCACCTCCAAATATTACTGGTCATCTTCATATGGGACACGCTTTAGATGAAACTATGCAGGATATTCTTATTCGTTGGAAAAGAATGCAGGGTTACAATGCTCTTTGGATTCCAGGTACTGACCACGCAGCAATTTCAACAGAGGTTAAGATTGTTAATAAAATGCGTGAAGAAGGTCTTACTAAGGAGGATGTTGGAAGAGATGGCTTCCTTAAGAGAGCTTGGAAGTGGAAAGAGGAATACGGCGGAACTATTCTTAATCAGTTAAAAAAATTAGGTTCATCTTGCGATTGGGATAGAGAAAGATTTACAATGGATGAGGGTCTTTCTGATGCCGTACTTACAGTATTTTGCAAGTTGTACGAAAAAGGATATATTTATCAAGGCGAAAAACTTATTAACTGGTGTCCAACTTGTCAGACAACTATATCTGATGCTGAAGTTGAACACGAAGATAAACAAGGTGGATTTTGGCATATTAAATATCCTATTAAAGATACTAATAGATTTCTTGAGTTTGCCACTACTAGACCAGAAACTATGTTAGGTGATACTGCTATTGCTGTTCATCCAGATGATGATAGATACAAAGATGTTGTAGGAAAGGTTTGTATAGTTCCTTTTGTAAATAGAGAAATACCTATTATTGCTGATACTTATGTTGATATGGAATTTGGTACAGGTGTAGTTAAGATTACCCCTGCTCATGACCCTAATGACTTTGAAGTTGGTGAAAGACACAATTTAGCTAAAATCAATATTTTAAATGATGATGGTACAATTAATGCCAATGGTGGCAAGTTTGAGGGTATGGATAGATATGAGGCTAGAAAGCAAATTATCGAAGAACTTGATGAAATGGGTCTTTTCATTAGAAAAGAAGATATTAATCACGCTGTAGGTACTCACGATAGATGTCATACTGTTATTGAGCCTCTTATTAAAAAGCAGTGGTTTGTAAAGATGGAAGAACTTGCAAAACCTGCTCTTGATGCTTATTATAATAAGGACTTAAAGTTTGTTCCAGATAGATTTGGTAAGATTTATACTCATTGGTTAGAGGATATTCACGATTGGTGTATTTCAAGACAGCTTTGGTGGGGTCACAGAATTCCTGCTTACTACTGTGATTGTGGTGAGGTTATTGTATCTAAGACAGCACCTACTGTTTGTCCTAAGTGTGGTGGCACTCATATTGTTCAAGATGAGGATTGTCTTGATACTTGGTTCTCATCTGCCTTATGGCCTTTCTCAACTTTAGGTTGGCCAGAAAAGACACCTGAGCTTGAACACTTCTACCCAACTAGTGTCCTTGTAACAGGCTATGATATTATATTCTTTTGGGTTGTAAGAATGGTATTTTCTGCTATTGAGCAAATGGGTGAAGTTCCGTTTAAGACAGTTCTTATTCACGGTCTTGTAAGAGATAGTCAAGGTAGAAAAATGAGTAAATCTCTTGGTAATGGTATTGACCCACTTGAAATCATTAAGGTTGCTGGTGCTGATGCTTTAAGACTTACTCTTATTACTGGTAATGCTCCTGGTAATGATATGAGATTTTACAACGAAAAAGTAGAAAACAGCAGAAACTTTGCTAACAAACTTTGGAATGCTTCAAGATTTGTAATGATGCATATTGGTGATAGTGAGCCTAAGTTTGATAAAGATGCTTTAACTGCTGCTGACAGATGGATTTTAAGTAAGGTTAATTCACTTGCTAAAAATGTTACAGCTAACCTTGATGCTTATGAGCTTGGTATTGCTGTTCAGAATGTATATGATTTTATCTGGGACGAATACTGTGACTGGTATATTGAAATGGTTAAGCCTAGACTTTATAATCAAGAGAATCCAACAAGAGAGGCGGCTCTTTGGACATTAAAGACAGTTCTTATTAATGCTCTTAAGCTTCTTCATCCATTTATGCCGTTTGTTACTGAAGAAATATTTACTTCTATTCAGAGTGAGGAAGAAACAATTATGCTTTCTAAGTGGCCTCAATATAGCGAAGAATTTAACTTTGCTGATGATGAAAAGGCTATTGAGTTGATGAAAGAGGCTATTAAGTCAATTAGAAATATTAGAGCAGAAATGAATGTTGCTCCTAGTAAAAAGGCTAATGTAATTGTTGTAAGTGACAATGAAGAAGTTAGAAGTATTTTTGAAAAGGGTAAGGTATTCTTTGCTCCTTTGGCTTATGCTAGTGATGTTATAGTTCAGGCTGACAAGACTGGTATTAGTGATGATGCAGTGTCTACAGCTATTCATAATGGCGTAATTTATATGCCTTTTGCTGAACTTGTTGATATAGCTAAGGAAAAGGAAAGACTTGCAAAGGAAAAGGAAAAGCTTATTAAGGAAGTTGAAAGAGTTGAAAAGAAACTTTCTAATCAAGGCTTTGTTTCTAAGGCACCTGAAAAGGTTATTAATGAAGAAAAGGCTAAACTTGAAAAGTACAGCTCAATGTTAAAGAGTGTTGAGGAACAGATTGCAAGGTTAGGCTAATTTATTTATATTTATACTAAAAGTAGGCTGTTGCATTTAATTGCAACAGCCTACTTTTATACTTATTTTAATTTGTTTGCAAATTCGGGAAAAACTTTAATACTTCTTTCTAAAATACCTTTAGTATATGCTATAAAAATACCATAATTAGTAATAGGTACACCTTGTTCATTACACAAATAAATTCTGTGTTTCATTTCTTTTTCATTAAGAGTACAGCCACCACAATGAATAACTGCCTTATATTTACTTAAATCTTTAGGAAATTCAGTACCACTAAAAAATTCGTAATGAACATTTTTGCCACAATGTTCATCAAGCCATTTAGGTATTTTAACTGTGCCAATATCGTTACATTGTCTGTGGTGAGTGCAGCCTTCTGCAATTAATATTGTGTCACCGTCTTTTAAATTATCTATAGCTCGAACTGCCTTAATTGCATTGTCAAGGTCACCCTTGTAGCGGGCAAAAAGTATAGAAAATGATGTAAGGAAAATATCATCTGGTACAACAGTTTTAACATAGCCAAAGGCTTGAGAATCTGTAATTACCATTTTAGGCTTTTTTCCTAAGTTATTAAGCGTTTCTTTTAACTCTGTATCTCTTGTAACTACTGAAACAGCACCAGCCTCTAAAATATCTCTTATTGTCTGCTGTTGTGGAAGAATAAGTCTACCTTTTGGTGCTGCCTTATCAATAGGAACTACAAGAATAACTAAATCATTTGGTTCAAGCTTGTCGCCTATTATTTTTAAGGTTATGTTTTCATTCGGTACAAGGTGAGAAATCTTTTCTTTAAGTTCCCATATATTTTCTTTTGTTTCTGTGCTTACCCATATAGAATTATTTATATGATATTTATTTTTTACTTTGTCTGCTTTGTTAAGTATAATTAAGTATGGCAAATTCTTTTCTTTAAATGCGTTTATGATTTCATTATCCTCTGGTTGAAGTCCTATTGTGCCATCAACAACTAAAAGGGCAATATCAGTTTTGTTTAAAACCTGATAGCTTTTTTCAATTCGCATTTTGCCAAGTTCACCAGTATCGTCAATACCTGGTGTGTCAATTATATTAACTGGACCAAGGGGTAAAAGTTCCATTGCTTTTTGAACTGGGTCGGTGGTAGTTCCTTTAACATCAGATACAATAGCAAGGTTTTGACCAGTAATTGCATTTATGATACTAGATTTGCCTGCATTTCTTTTTCCAAAAATACCGATGTGTATTCTGTCTGAGTTTGGTGTATCGTTTAAGCTCATAAATGCCACCTCCTAAAATCTAAAATCTCTCTTTCCTAAATGAATATTTGCAAGATAGTCTTTAACAATAGCCTTAACCTTTTCTTTTGGTATTGTTTCAACTTCCTTATTTATTAATGTTTCACCAATTTTCTTAGTTTCTTCTGAAGCGTAGTCTTCAAGATATTCTTTTAATGTCATAAGAGCATTAGGTAAACAACAGTTTTGTATTTGACCAGACTTGCAAAGGCTCATAAATCTGTCACCAGTTCTGCCTTCTCTGTAGCAAGCAGTACAGAAGCTAGGAATATAGCCCATACCCATTAACCAGTTTACAACTTCGTCAAGAGTTCTATTGTCATTTACATCAAACTGAGAGCTGTCTTCAGCTTCTTTTTCAGGTTCGTAATAACCACCAACACTTGTTTTTGAGCCACCACTTATTTGTGAAATACCTAAGTGGAGTACCTTTTCTCTAGTCTTTTGACTTTCTCTAGTGGAAACTATCATACCAGTGTAAGGTACAGCAATTCTTATGCAGGCAACAAGTTTAGCAAATATATCATCACTAACTGCATCTGTAAACTCATTAGGGTCAATATCGTCAGCAGGTCTTATTCTAGGAACACTTATAGTGTGAGGACCTACACCGTGAACAGCCTCTAAGTGTTCTGCGTGCATTAAAAGACCAGCGAATTCGTATCTGTATTTTTCAAGACCAAATAAAACACCTAAGCCAACATCGTCAATACCACCTTCCATAGCTCTATCCATAGCCTCAGTGTGATAAGCATAGTTATGTTTTGGACCAGTAGGGTGAAGTTGTTCGTAGCTTTCTTTATGGTATGTTTCTTGGAACAGTATATATGTACCAATACCGGCATCTTTTAATTTTTTGTAATTTTCAACTGTTGTAGCTGCAATATTTACATTTACTCGTCTTATAGCCCCATTTTTGTGCTTAACACTGTAAATTGTTTTTATGCAGTCAAGTATATATTCAATAGGGTTATTAACTGGGTCTTCACCAGATTCAATCGCAAGTCTTTTATGTCCCATATCCTGAAGAGCAATAACCTCTTTTTTTATTTCTTCTTGAGTAAGTTTCTTTCTAGGAATATGTTTATTTTTTGCGTGATAAGGACAGTATACACAACCATTTACACAGTAGTTAGAAAGATAAAGAGGAGCAAACATAACAATTCTGTTGCCGTAAAAATCCTTTTTTATTTGTTCAGCAAGAGCATAAATTTCCTTGTTTTTATCCTCATCTTGACAGACTAAAAGAACAGATGCTTCTTTGTGATTTAATCCTTTTCTTTCTTTTGCCTTTTCAATAATAGAGTCAATAAGTTCAATATTGTTCTTGTTAGCATCAGCATAAGCCAAGGTGTCAAGTATTTCATCGTGAGATATAAATTCCTCAGCTTTAAGTGATTTTGGATTGTACATTTTTAATTTTCTCCTTTCTTTTGGAGTAGGGGATTTCCCCTTATCCATTAGATAATTAATTATATATTGTTTTGGTACTTACTCCGTCAAGCTGACCAAGCTTTCCAGATAAAGTGTTTATAATATCGTTAGGTGCGTCTATAGCCACACTTATTATACTCAAATCTTTTTTCCTATAGGGAATACCCATTCTGCCAATTATGTAATCACCATAATCGTGTAAAATTAAATTAATTTCATTGGCAGATGAAAAGTTTTTAACAACAATACCTATAAGTGCAACTCTTGTATCCATATAATTGACCTCCTTATTTTATTGTTTTTTATTATTATACAGCCTAAGACCAAAAAAAACAATAGAAACAAAAAAATCTCCAAAGTTTTAATTTAATTTGGAGATTGTTGTAATATTATTGGTTATTTTCTTTTTCCCTTTTCTTTTTTGCCATTAATCCACCTATTTTACCACTTTCTTTTGCAGTAAGAGATTTCCAACCATATTCATTGACTTTATCTAATAGTCCTAATTCTTCAGCTATTTCATATTTCATAATATCTTCAGTGGTTAGAGTTTTTTTCTTTTTCATATTTTCACCTCTAAATAAAATATTCCCCTTACAGTGTTAAAATATTCGTAAGTAGTTATTACTATATCTATTGATTTTTGTCTTTTTTATAGATATAATGTAAATATAAATAATATTTGTTAGGGGTGATTATATGTTAAAAAAGAGTTGTTTTATTGTGTTATTTATATTATTGTTATCTACTTCTGTTTGGGCAGATACAGCTGAAAGGTATCAAGCTAAAAGTAAAGATTTAGGAAATATTATTTATTTTGATTGCTTTAATGTTGAAAGTGTAAACTATTTTTCTATTAGAGATATTGCAAAATTACTTAATAATTCAGACTATAGTTTTAATATTGCTTATGATAAGCAAAAAAATTGTGTAACTATAGATAAAAGTAGTGCTTATATTTCAACTGGTACAGAGTTTAATAAAACTATTGGTAAAAAGAAAAGTAAAAGAAATGCTGAAACATTTAATATAATGTGTAATGATGTTGAATTTTCTTTAAAGTCATATAATATTAATAACAGAAACTATATTTCTCTTAGGGATATTTGTCATATTTTAGGATTAAATACACAGTGGAATGCAAATACTAAGTCTATTGAGCTTTGGTATTATAATAATGTGGGTGAAAAGGTTGACGCTTTGGATATTACTATTCTGCCACCAGTAATTGTTGACAAAAGTAAACCAATGGTTGCACTTACATTTGATGATGGACCATCTGTTAATACTACAAGAATATTAAATACTCTTGAAAAGTATAATGGTGTTGCTACTTTTTTTGTTACTGGTAATAACGCCTCAAGGTATAGCGAAATTTTAAGACGAATAGTTAATGAAGAAAGTCAAATAGGTAATCATACTTATGACCATTTAGATTTGACTTCACTTTCAGCTAACAACATTCGCTCTCAGGTAAATCGTATTCAAAATATTGTATATAGTGCCACAGGTGTTTATCCAACAGTTTTAAGACCTCCTTATGGTTCTTATAATAGCTTTGTTAAGTCTAATGTTAATCTTAAAATGTTTAACTGGAATGTAGATACTCTTGATTGGAAAACAAGAAATGCTCAAAGTACCTATAATGAAGTTATGAATACATTAGCTAATGGAAATGTAATTTTAATGCACGATTTATATAGTCAAACAGCTGATGCTGTTGATAAAATTGTACCAGAAATTGTGGCAAAGGGTTATCAGTTGGTGACTATTGACCAGCTTTGCTATGCTAAAGGTAAGGTTAAGGGACAGATAAAGTAGTGTGGTTTTTGCCACACTACTTTTTACATAAAATTATTACAAAAGTATAAAAATTATTGTAGAAATTAAATAAGTGCTGTAGTATAATTAAATTATGTATAATATGGGGAGGTAGTAAAGTGACCCAAAATTTAACACTGCTTACTGATTTGTATGAGCTTACAATGATGCAAGCATATTTTAAAAATAAAAATAAAAACGAAATAGTTGTCTTTGATGCTTTTTATAGAAATAATCCATTTGGGAGTGGTTATGCTATTTGTTGTGGTATTGAGCAAGTGGTTGATTATATTAAGAATTTGCGTTTTAACAATGATGACTTAGAGTATTTGAGAAGTCTTAATATTTTTGATGAGGATTTTATTGAGTATTTGGCTAAATTTAAATTTAGTGGTGATATTTATGCTATTCCGGAAGGCTCTGTTATTTTTCCTAAAGAACCAATTGTTAAAATTATTGCACCTATTATAGAGGCACAGCTTATTGAAACTGCTCTTTTAAATATTATCAATCATCAAAGCCTTATTGCTACTAAGGCATCAAGGGTGTGTTATGCAGCTCAAGGTGATGGTGTAATGGAATTTGGTTTAAGACGAGCTCAAGGACCTGATGCAGGTACTTATGGTGCAAGGGCTGCTGTTATTGGTGGTTGTGTTGCAACAAGTAATGTACTTGCAGGAAAGCTATTTAATATTCCTGTTAAGGGTACACACGCCCATAGTTGGATAATGAGTTTTGAAGATGAATATACTGCTTTTAAGGAATATGCTAAACTTTATCCAAATGGGTGTATACTTCTTGTTGATACCTATGATACTTTAAAATCTGGAGTACCTAATGCTATTAAGGTATTTAATGAAATGAGAAATAGTGGCATTGAACTTAAAAACTATGGCATAAGACTTGATAGTGGTGACTTGGCTTATTTATCTAAAAAGGCTAGAAAAATGCTTGATGATGCAGGATTTAAAACTGCTGTAATTTCAGCATCGAATGACCTTGATGAAAACTTAATTGAAAGTCTTAAACTTCAACAGGGAGCAGAAATTACATCTTGGGGTGTTGGGACGCACCTTATTACAGCTAAAGATTGTCCATCTTTAGGTGGTGTATATAAATTAGCTGCTATTATGCAAAACGGTAAATTTATACCGAAAATTAAGCTATCTGAAAATACTGAAAAGGTAACTAATCCAGGAAATAAGAAAATAATAAGAGTTTATGAAAAACAGCATAACAAAATAAAGGCGGATATTATTTGTTTAGCTGATGAGATTTTTGATGAAAATGAAAATTTGACTATTTTTGACCCAAAAGAACCTTGGAAAAAAACAGTTATGGAAGCTGGTACTTACACCTTGCGTGAACTTATGATTCCTCTTTTTAAAAATGGTCAATGTGTTTACAAAAGTAAGTCTGTTATGGAAATAAGGGATTATTGTGCTTCTGAACTTGGTACTTTGTGGAATGAAGTCAGACGACTTGTAAATCCTCATAATGTTTATGTTGACTTATCTAAAAAACTTTATGACACTAAATTAAATATTTTAAAGGAAATGGAAAAATAAATGGAATATATATTGTTTGACTTAGATGGAACAGTGACAGATTCTCAACTTGGTATTAAAAATTCTGTTGCCTATGCTCTTAATTATTTTGGCATAAATGTGGATAATATGGAGGACCTAAATAAATATATAGGACCTCCCCTAAGACAGTCTTTTATTAATTTTGCTGGTTTAAGTGAAGAAAATTCACACATTGGTATGACAAAATATAGAGAATATTATGGACCTAAGGGTATATTTGAAAATGAACTTTATTCTGGCATAGTTGATTTATTTGAAAAGTTAAAAATTAATAATAAAAAAATAGTTTTAGCTACATCAAAGCCGTGGATATATGCTGAAATAATACTTGAGCATTTTAATATTAAAAAGTATTTTGATTTTGTGGCAGGAAGTGAGCTTAATGGTGTAAGAACTAATAAGGCTGATGTAATTAAATATGCTATTGATAAATTTAATATTGATATTGATAATGCTGTTATGATAGGTGATAGAGAACACGATATTTTAGGAGCTAAATATAATGGAGTTAAAACTATAGGTGTTTTGTATGGTTTTGGCTCAAAGGAAGAACTTGAAAATGCTGGAGTTGATTACATAGCTGAAAATACTAAAGATATATATAATATTATAAATAATATGGAGGTATAGT
>UMFG01023185.1_pt1 | contig 18528 bp, 8 predicted proteins | sample 1964961 | NCBI WGS metagenome assembly UMFG01 (sample SAMEA4836041, study PRJEB28245) | human gut metagenome | biome: gut microbiome; material: fecal sample | place: Denmark | collected 2008
CCGAGCTGTCCAGCCCTCCTGAAAGCAATACACCGTAGGGTACATCACTCATCAGTTGCTCACGTACGGCTTTTTCCAAGCCTTCCCGCAAAGCACTTACCGATGCCGGTGCATCAGCTACTGCCTCATACTGAGTCCAGTCACGAACGTACCAGCGGGTCATCTTCCCGTCCTTGCTATAATAACAATGTCCGGGTAAAAAGGGTTCATAGCGTTCACAAAAACCTTCCAACGCTTTCAGTTCGCTGGCACAATAGACTTTGCCATCGCTGTCATAACCAATATAAAGTGGAATTACGCCGATAGGGTCGCGAGCGATGAGAAACTCATCTTTTTCTGAATCATACAGCGCGAATGCAAAAATACCATTCAACTTTTCCAGAAAATGTATTCCGTATTCTTTATAAAGCGCCAAGATTACTTCACAGTCACTTCCTGTCTGGAAATCATATTTTCCGGCATACTCCTTACGAATCTCACGGTGATTGTAGATTTCGCCGTTCACGGCCAGTACCACTTTCTTATCGGGGGAGTACAAAGGTTGTCCGCCACTCTGCGGGTCTACAATCGACAAACGTTCATGCGCTAAGATAGCCGATCCCCCACAATAAATTCCACTCCAGTCGGGACCACGATGACGAATCTTTCGAGCCATGGCCAATGCTTTTTCACGCAACTCTGGAGTCTGTTTTCTGATATTTAAAATAGCTGCAATGCCACACATAATCGTAAAGTTGTATTTATATTTTGTATGAAATCAATTATTTTCGGCTTAAATATGCATCAATGTCGGCTGCGGCCTTCCGACCGCCTGCAATGCACTTCACAACCAGACTGGCTCCGGTAGCTGCATCACCGGCCACAAAGACATTTGCCGGGAATTCGGGTTGTACCGGACGAAGGAATCCCATCGCCAGTAATACCAAATCGGCTTTCAGAATTTCTTTCTTGCCGGTTGGCTTCATCACCGGACGTTCTCCTTCGGCTCCCGGAGTCCATTCCACTTCTTCCACTTCTACACCGCACACTTTCCCGTCTTCTTCCAGGAAGCGGTTGGAAGTCAGACTCCACCGACGTATGCATCCTTCTTCATGACTGCTGCTGGTTTTGAGAACCACCGGCCACTGCGGCCACGGAGTATTCGGATTATGACCTACAGGAGGTTTCGGCATAATTTCAATCTGCGTCACACTGAGTGCTCCCTGACGGTTACTTGTACCGATACAGTCACTACCCGTATCTCCACCTCCAATTACCAGCACATGCTTGCCTTTTGCCGTGATGCGTTCCTCCTCCGAAATATGCTGCCCAGCCAGCACGCGGTTCTGCTGTGCCAGCATCTCCATGGCAAAATGAATACCTTTCAGTTCACGTCCGGGGATATTCAAATCGCGTGCCTGCGGCGTACCCGTACAAATACAGTATGCATCAAATCCTTCGGGAAGGTTTGTCACGTCGATATCGGCATTAACCTTGAAAGTGATTCCTTCTGCTTCCATCACTGCCACACGGCGGTCGATTACCGACTTGCTGAGCTTAAAATTCGGAATACCAAACCGCAACAAGCCTCCCACGTATTCCAGTTTTTCGAACACCGTCACCGTATATCCTCTGCGGTTCAACTGATTGGCAGCCGCCAGTCCTGCAGGTCCGGAACCGATGACAGCCACAGACTTCCCGTTTCGTTCATATTGACGAGGCTGTACATACCCTTCACGAAAAGCAGCTTCAATGATAGCGGCTTCATCTTCACGAATGGTTACCGGTGCATCCATACTCAACTTCAACACACAACTCTTTTCACACAATGCCGGACATATACGGCCAGTGAACTCCGGAAAATCATTGGTTCCGGTAAGTATCTCATAAGCTTCTTTCCATTTTCCCTTGTACATGGCATCCTGGAACTCCGGAGGACGATTGCCCAACGGGCATGCCCAATGGCAGAAAGGTACCCCACAGTCCATACACCGCGATGCCTGGAGCTTTCGCTCGCTTGTGTTCAATGTCTGTTCCACTTCACTGAAGTCCATGATACGGTCGTGTACCGGACGGTATCCGGCCTCTTGTCTGGGAACGGTCAGAAATGCTTTTGGATTTCCCATATATCTAGTTTTTTACTGTTCAACAATTAATCAATAATCACGCTGTACTTCGGCTATCTTCTGCTGCAGTTTGCGCATCTGCTCTTCAGCCAGCACTTTCTTGTATTCAATCGGAGTTACCTGAATGAACTCTTCCACATAACGGCTCCAGTTATCCAACATCGTACGTGCCAGTTGAGAACCGGTGTACAGATAATGCTGACGAACCAGTTCATGCAGTTCTTTGCGGGCTGTAGCATCTTCCAACAGAGAAAGCTCTACCATTTCCATGTTACAGAAGTAATCGAAGTTGCGGTCTTTATCCCATACGTAAGCAACTCCCCCACTCATACCTGCGGCAAAGTTACGTCCGGTCTTACCCAGTACGACTACTCGTCCGCCAGTCATATACTCACAGCAATGGTCGCCTACCCCTTCTACTACCGCAATGGCTCCAGAGTTACGTACGGCAAAACGTTCACCTACGCAACCATTGATATACACCTCTCCACTTGTGGCACCATACAACAAGGTATTACCAGCGATTACGTTGTTTTCGGCCAGGAAATTACTTCTTACCGGAGGCTGTACCGAAATATGTCCTCCACTCAAGCCTTTACCCAGGTAGTCGTTCGCTTCACCTTCCAGCTTGAAGCTGACCCCATGTGGAAGGAAAGCACCGAAACTCTGTCCGGCTGAACCTTTGAACTTCACCTGGATGGTCTGTGAGGGTAATCCAGCCTGTCCATACTTGGCAGCTACGGCTCCAGAAAGCATCGCTCCTACTGAACGGTCGGTATTGGATATGGCATATTCCAACGATACCTCCTTACGGTTCTCCAGTGCTTCGCGTGCCGCAGCCAGCATGCTGACATCCTTCACATGCTCTATCTCATGACGCTGTTCCGTTACATTATGTAAAGCAGCTCCGTTATCGACTTTGTGCAACAATTTACTGAAATCGAGCAATGAAGCCTTTTCATGAGTTGTCGGACGTATCTCAATCAAATCCGTACGTCCCACAATGTCTTCCAAACGGGAGAATCCCATCTCTGCCAGGTATTCACGTACCTCTTGTGCCAGGAAACGGAAGAAGTTGACTACATAACGGTAATGTCCGCGGAAATGTGCCCGCAACTGCGGATCCTGTGTAGCTACCCCGACAGGGCACGTATTGGCATGACATTTACGCATCATGACACATCCCAAAACAATCAATACAGAAGTTCCGAATCCAAACTCTTCTGCTCCCAACAAAGCCATGCTGATGATATCGCGTCCAGTCTTCAACTGTCCGTCAGTCTGCAAACGTACCTGACCACGGAGTCCGTTGAGTACCAGTGTCTGCTGTGTCTCGCTCAGACCGATTTCCGGAGAAATACCAGCATAGCGCATGGAAGAGGCCGGAGAAGCTCCAGTTCCACCTTCTGCTCCTGAAATGACAATCAAATCAGCCTTTGCTTTTGCTACACCGGCTGCAATGGTACCAATACCACTCTCTGCTACCAGTTTCACACTGATTTTAGCTTTCGGGTTCACATTCTTCAAATCGAATATCAGCTGAGCCAAGTCTTCGATTGAATAAATATCGTGATGAGGGGGAGGCGAAATCAACGAAATGCCCGGAATAGAATGACGTGTCTTGGCAATGACTTCATTCACTTTGAATCCCGGAAGCTGTCCACCTTCACCTGGTTTAGCTCCCTGTGCCACCTTAATCTGGATTTCTTCGGCATTCACCAAGTATTCAGTGGTTACCCCGAAACGTCCGGAAGCTACCTGCTTGGTCTTACTGCACAAGGAAATACCATCGTAGGTTTCATGGAAACGATCGGAATCCTCTCCTCCTTCACCTGTATTACTGCGGGCGTTCAACTTGTTCATGGCCAGTGCCATGGCTTCATGTGCCTCTTTACTGATAGAACCAAAAGACATGGCTCCCGTTACAAAATGCTTTACAATTTCCTCTACCGGCTCTACATCTTCCAATGGAATCGGATTACGGCGGAAAGAGAAGAAGTCACGCAAGAATATCGGACTTTCCTTTTCATCTACCCGACGCGTATATTCCTTGAACTTGGCATAGCTTCCCAAACGAGTGGCCAACTGCAAAGCACTGATAGTTTCCGGATTCCACGCATGCTTCTCGCCATCCTTACGGTAGGAGAATTGACCGATGTAAGGCAACAAATCGTCGACCTCTTTTGCAAAACCTGTATCATGGAACGCCTGGTAATCTTTGGCAATGCTTTCCAATCCGACACCTCCAATGGATGAAGACGGGGTACCAAAGTAAGTAGAAAGCACTTCGCTGCCCAAACCAACGGCTTCAAATATCTTCGCTCCACGGTAAGAACGTATCGTACTGATACCCATCTTACTCATTACTTTATAGAGTCCTTTGCAAACGGCTTTTATGTAGTTCTTTTCGGCAGTTTCATAATTCAACTGTACATCGCCTTTCTTCACCATGTCATCCAGAATGGCAAATACCATATACGGATTGATGGCGCTCGCTCCATATCCCAGCAACAAGGCAGCGTGCATCACTTCCCGAATTTCTCCACTTTCTACCACCAATGCGGTCTGTACTCTCTTTTGTACAGAAATCAGGTGATGGTGTACGGCACTTACAGCCAGCAAAGAAGGAATGGCTGCATGTGCTGCATCAATCTCACGATCGGAAAGAATGATGTAGTTCACACCTTCGTCCACTGCCGCCTCGGCTTTCTTGCACAACTCATTCAATGCCTCACGCAGACCTTCCGCTCCTCTTGCTGCATCGAACAGCATCGGCAACTTCACGGTATTGAACCCTTTATAGCGAATGTTACACAATATATCAAGCTGCGTATTGTTCAGAATCGGGTGTGGCAGACGCACCATCTTACAATGTGATTCACTCGGCAACAAGATGTTGGTTCCTACAGCACCGATATATTCCGTCAACGACATCACCAGTTCCTCACGTATCGGGTCAATTGGCGGATTGGTCACCTGAGCAAACTGCTGACGGAAATAATTGAACAATATCTGTGGCTTGTCGGACAACACAGCCAGAGGAGTATCATTACCCATGGAGGCAGTGGGTTCGGCCCCATTCATACACATCGGAGTAAGTGTACGTTCTATGTCCTCGCGAGTGAATCCGAATGCACGCAGGCGACGTTCATAATCAGGTACAGAATTGGAAATCTTACGGCCACTGCGTAATGTATCCAGTTCAATACGGTTGGTAGAAAGCCACTGACGATAAGGTTTGGAAGCCGCCAACTGGCTCTTCAGTTCGCCATCGTAGTAAATACGTCCTTCCTGGGTATCTACCAACAATATCTTGCCTGGCTGAAGACGGCCTTTTTCCTTAATAGCTTCAGGTTCAAAATTAATGACTCCAGCTTCGCTGGCTACCACCATCATATCGTTTTTAGTAATCAGGTAACGCGCCGGACGTAAACCGTTACGGTCGAGCATACCACCTGCATAACGTCCGTCGCTGAACAACAAGGCTGCCGGTCCGTCCCAAGGTTCCATCAAAATGGAATGGTACTCATAAAACGCCTTCAACTCCTCACTTATCGGATTCTTGTCATTGAATGACTCTGGCACAAGCATAGCCATGGCATGCGGCAGGCTCAATCCAGACATCACGAAAAATTCCAATACATTATCGAGTGAGGCACTGTCGCTCATTCCCGGCTGTATAATCGGACCTATTTTCTTCACGTCACCCAGTAAAGGAGTGGAAAGCACACTTTCACGCGCCTCCATCCATCCTCTGTTTCCACGAATGGTATTGATTTCTCCATTATGGGCTAACAAGCGGAAAGGCTGTGCCAAACTCCAGGTAGGAAATGTATTCGTACTAAAACGAGAGTGTACGATGGCCAGTCCGCTGGTAAAGTAAGGCTGGGTAAGGTCCTGAAAATATTCACGCACCTGTACCGAAGACAGCATACCTTTATATATAATATTTTTGCTGGACAAGGAAACAATGTAAAAGTCCTTATGATGTACACGGCGTTCAATCTTTTTACGTACAATATATAAGGTACGTTCAAAGTTTTCCAGGTCGGTTGCCCCGGTAATGAACACCTGCTTAATGTCTGGTTCAGTCTCCAACGCACTTTTTCCTAAGATAGAAGAATTCACGGGTACGGAGCGCAAGTGCATCAATGACAATCCTTCACGCTCTACCTCCTCAATCAGGATACTCAGAATGGACTCCTGTTCCTTTGCGTCTTTCGGAAGAAAAACCAATCCCGTACCATATTTCCCCTTTTCAGGCACCGGAATTCCTTGTAACAATATAAACTCATGTGGAATCTGCAGCATAATACCTGCACCGTCACCCGTCTTGTTGTCTGCGCCTTCTGCGCCACGATGTTTCATATTTTCCAAGACTTTCAAGGCTGCATCCACCAATTCATGTGATTTATTACCATGAATGTCTACAATCATACCTACTCCACAAGCATCGTGCTCGTACTCCGGTTGATAAAGCCCGGAAGATGTCTGATGACATTCTGTTACTTCCTGCTCTTCTTTTCTCATAAATTTTCCTGCTAACCTCATTTTATCTTTCATTATTAATACCCAAAACAGAGTTTACATTCTATTTGTCCACAAAAATAATAATATCACTTCCAATATGACACTTTTGTAGGATTTTTCATTACAATATTTTCATCTACGCCAGCCACACCTTTCACTTTATTTATATATCAAATAAAAAAGTTTCAGAATAAAACAGAACAGATACATTTTGATTACATTTATCACAAAAATACAGAAACAATGTATTTTTTCAGGCACAGCACATACCTCTTTTAATAATTGTCTGTTATTTTGTAAACGAAAATCATAATATGGCTTGAAAACAAAATACAGATGGAAACATTAAAACATGAATGCGGAGTCGCTCTTATCCGACTCCTGAAACCACTGGAATATTATCAGGAAAAATATGGTACATGGATGTATGGCTTGAACAAGCTTTATCTGCTGATGGAGAAGCAGCACAACAGAGGACAAGAAGCTGCAGGATTAGCCTGCGTAAAACTGCAAGCCAACCCTGGTGAGGAATACATGTTCCGTGAAAGAGGACTCGGAGCGGGAGCCATTACAGAAATCTTCAACAACGTTCATCAACAATACAAAGATTTAACGGAAGAACAATTGCACGATGCAGAATTTGCAAAGAAATGTCTGCCCTTTGCCGGAGAACTTTACATGGGACATCTGCGTTATTCTACCACCGGGAAAAGCGGTATCTCGTATGTTCATCCATTTCTCCGTCGCAACAACTGGCGTGCCAAGAACCTGGCATTGTGCGGTAACTTCAATCTGACCAATGTAGACGAAATCTTTGCCGATATTACTGAAGCCGGACAACATCCCCGGAAATACGCAGATACCTATATCATGCTGGAGCAGGTAGGTCACCGGCTGGACAGAGAAGTGGAGCGCCTTTACAAGCAGTGCAAAGAAGAAGGCTTGAAAGGAATGGACATTACGCATGCCATTGAAGACCGGATTGACCTGACAAACGTACTGAAAACATCTTCTCCATCTTGGGATGGAGGTTACGTCATCTGCGGAATGACAGGAAGCGGCGAAACCTTTGCCGTACGCGACCCATGGGGTATTCGCCCCGCGTTCTGGTATCAGGACGATGAAATCATGGTATTAGCTTCGGAACGCCCTGTCATTCAGACGGTATTGAATATCCCTGCTGAAAGCATCCATGAACTGATGCCTGGCCAAGCTGTATTGGTCAATAAGAAAGGTCAGCTCAGACTGGCACAAATCAACAAACCCGGAAAATTAAAACCCTGCTCTTTCGAACGCATCTACTTCAGCCGAGGAAGTGACGTGGATATTTATCGGGAACGTAAAAAATTAGGAGAAAAACTGATTGAACCGATTCTCTCTGCAGTTAATCATGATATTGCCCACTCTGTATTCTCATTCATTCCCAATACAGCTGAAGTAGCTTTCTATGGAATGCTGGAAGGACTGGACAATTACCTGAACCAACTTAAAATCAAACAAATCGAGGCTCTGGGTCACACACCAAACCATGAGGAGCTGAAACAAATTCTTTCTCAACGCATCCGAAGCGAGAAGGTAGCCATCAAGGATATTAAATTACGTACTTTTATTGCAGAAGGAAATACCCGTAACGACCTGGCAGCTCACGTATATGATATTACCTACGGAAGCCTCGTGCCACATGAAGATAATTTAGTCATCATTGATGACAGTATCGTACGAGGAACGACCTTGAAACAAAGTATCATCAGCATTCTCGACCGTCTGCAGCCCAAAAAGATTGTCATCGTATCCTCTTCGCCACAAGTCCGTTATCCGGATTACTATGGTATTGACATGGCCAGCATGGAACAATTCATCGCCTTCAAGGCTGCCATTGCTCTGCTGGAAGAGCGTGATATGCAGCACGTCATTGAATATGCCTATAGAAAATCCAAAGAACAAATGAACCTGCCTAAGGAAAAAATGCACAATTACGTAAAAGAAATCTATGCATCCTTTAGTGATGAAGAAATATCAGAAAAGATTGCAGCATTGCTGACTCCTCCCACTACGCGGGCAAAAGTACAGATTGTTTACCAAACGTTGGAAGGACTGCATGAAGCATGTCCGGCACATCCAGGAGACTGGTATTTTAGTGGAGACTATCCTACTCCGGGAGGAACACGCCAAGTAAACCAGGCATTTATCGACTGGGTGGAAAAGAATTATCAATTCTAATCCCCCCAAAAACGAACTGAACTAAGTTTCCAGTACTCCCGAAGAAGTACTGTAGTACTGTCTATGAAGTACTCCAGTACTTTCACGGGAGTACTATAGTACTTCTTTGAAAGTACTGAGATTACACAAATGATGCTACGATTCTCCCCCTTTACAAATTATCAAATCGAGAATCTATACCTGAAAAGCAAACCAACAAATCCCCGCCTTTGATGCACCAAAAAGAGATTCAAAAAAACTTAATCAAAAGATGAATTTTTGACAACTCCAGTTTGCAATATTATGAAGTATTCGTATATTTGCAGCCTAGAAACAGAATTCATGGAAGCATTTTACAGAACACATAATTATTTGGTTGAACATACCAACGCTCCTGTTCGCCGTGATCTCATGGATGAAATAGACTGGAATGATCGCTTGATTGGTATAAAAGGTACAAGAGGGGTAGGCAAAACCACATTTCTTTTACAATATGCAAAAGAAAAATTCGGGACTGACCGTTCCTGCTTGTTCGTAAACATGAATAATTTCTACTTTTCACAATACAGTTTAGTAGACTTTGCCGGGGAATTTGTTAAAAGAGGGGGAAAAGTCCTGCTTATTGATCAGGTTTTCAAGCTTCCAGACTGGAGTCATGATTTGCGTACATGCTACGAACGTTATCCGCAACTGAAAATTGTATTTACCGGTTCTTCTGTAATGCGCCTGAAAGATGAAAATCCCGAGTTGAACGGGATTGTCAAGTCATATAACCTGAGAGGATTTTCTTTCCGTGAATTTCTGAACTTACAGACAGGAAATCATTTTTCAGCTTATACGTTGGATGAGATTCTGCACAATCACGAGCATATTGTGAAAACAATCTTACCACACATCAACCCGCTCAATTATTTCCAGGACTACATCCATCATGGTTTCTATCCTTTTTTCCTTGAAAAAAGAAATTTCTCGGAAAATCTGCTGAAGACCATGAACATGATGATTGAAGTGGACATTCTCCTGATTAAACAAATCGAACTGAAATATCTGTCCAAAATCAAAAAATTATTATATTTGCTAGCGGTAGATGGTCCTGTGGCTCCTAATGTCAGCCAATTGGCTAATGAAATTCAGACATCACGTGCCACAGTCATGAACTACATAAAATACCTGGCAGATGCACGACTCATCAACATGGTTTATCCGAAAGGGGAAAGTTTCCCTAAAAAGCCGGCTAAAATCATGATGCATAACACGAACCTGATGTACAGCATTTACCCAGTAAAGGTGGAGGAACAGGATGTGCTGGAAACCTTCTTTGTCAATACCTTGTGGAAAGACCACAAAATCAACAAAGGAGATAAAGGTACCTCTTTCCTTGTAGACAATACGCTGCATTTCCGGATTTGTGCAGAAGGAAGCAAATATAAAAGCAATCCGAACATATACTATGCCATGCATAAAATGGAAATAGGACACGGTGACCAGATACCTTTATGGTTATTTGGATTTTTATATTGACAATAACGATTTTATTACTTCATATTTAATTAGTAATTGTATGACTAAACAAAAAAAATTCATCACTTGTGATGGTAACCAGGCTGCAGCACATATTTCATATATGTTCTCAGAAGTTGCAGCTATCTATCCTATCACCCCGTCATCTACAATGGCTGAATATGTAGACGAATGGGCTGCCGCAGGTCGTAAAAACATCTTCGGCGAAACTGTTTTGGTTCAGGAAATGCAATCTGAAGGTGGTGCTGCTGGTGCAGTACACGGATCTCTTCAGGCTGGTGCATTGACAACTACTTATACTGCTTCTCAGGGTCTTCTATTGATGATTCCTAACATGTACAAAATTGCAGGTGAGTTCTTGCCATGTGTATTCCACGTTTCTGCACGTACACTGGCTTCTCACGCATTGTGTATCTTCGGTGACCACCAGGACGTAATGTCTTGCCGTCAGACTGGTTTCGCTATGCTTTGTGAAGGTTCTGTACAGGAAGTTATGGATTTGGCCGGTGTAGCTCACTTGTCAACAATCAAGTCTCGCGTTCCGTTCTTGAACTTCTTCGACGGTTTCCGTACATCACACGAAATCCAGAAGATTGAAATGTTGGAAAACGAAGACCTCGCTCCGCTGGTAGACCAGAAAGCTTTAGCTGAATTCCGTGAACGTGCACTCAGTCCTAACAAACCGGTTGCTCGCGGTATGGCTGAAAACCCGGATCACTTCTTCCAGCACAGAGAATCTTGCAATCCGTTCTATGAAGCAGTTCCTGCTATCGTAGAAGAATATATGAACGAAATCAACAAGATTACAGGACGTCACTACGGCTTGTTCAACTACTATGGTGCTGAAGATGCTGAACGCGTAATCATCGCTATGGGTTCTGTAACTGAAGCTGCTCGTGAAGCTATCGACCACTTGGTAGCAAACGGCGAAAAAGTTGGTTTGGTTTCTGTACACTTGTATCGTCCGTTCTCTGCTAAACATTTCTTGGCAGCTGTACCTAAGACTGCAAAACGCATTGCAGTTCTTGACCGTACAAAAGAACCGGGTGCAAACGGCGAACCTTTGTATCTTGACGTAAAAGACTGCTTCTACGGACAGGAAAATGCTCCTCTTATCGTAGGCGGACGTTATGGTCTGGGTTCTAAGGATACTACTCCTGCTCAGATTCTTTCTGTATACGAAAACTTGGCATTGCCGACTCCTAAGAACCACTTCACTATCGGTATCGTAGATGACGTTACCTTCACTTCTCTTCCTCAGAAAGAAGAAATCGCTTTGGGTGGCGAAGGTATGTTCGAAGCTAAATTCTACGGTTTGGGTGCTGACGGTACTGTAGGTGCTAACAAGAACTCTGTAAAAATCATCGGTGACAACACCAACAAATACTGCCAGGCTTACTTCTCATACGACTCTAAGAAATCTGGTGGTTTCACTTGCTCTCACTTGCGTTTCGGTGATCATCCTATCCGCTCTACTTACTTGGTAACTACTCCTAACTTCGTAGCTTGCCACGTACAGGCTTACCTGCACATGTATGATGTAACTCGTGGTCTGCGTAAGAACGGTACATTCTTGCTGAACACTATCTGGGAAGGCGAAGAATTGGCTAAGAACCTGCCGAACAAAGTGAAGAAATACTTCGCAGAAAACAACATCACTGTTTACTATATCAATGCAACTAAGATTGCTCAGGAAATTGGTTTGGGCAACCGTACCAACACTATCCTGCAGTCTGCATTCTTCCGTATCACTGGCGTAATTCCAGTTGACCTGGCTGTAGAACAGATGAAGAAATTCATCGTGAAGTCTTACGGCAAGAAGGGTGAAGACGTGGTTAACAAGAACTACGCTGCCGTTGACCGTGGTGGTGAATACAAACAATTGACTGTTGATCCAGCATGGGCTAACCTGGAAGTTGAAGCTGCTGCTGCAAACAACGATCCGGCATTCATCAACGAAGTTGTTCGTCCTATCAACGCTCAGGATGGTGACTTGCTGCCAGTATCTGCATTTAAGGGTATCGAAGACGGTACATGGCATCAGGGAACAGCTAAATACGAAAAACGTGGTGTAGCTGCATTCGTTCCGGAATGGAATCCTGAAACTTGTATCCAGTGTAACAAGTGTGCATACGTTTGTCCTCACGCTGCTATCCGTCCGTTCGTACTGGATGCTGAAGAACAAGCTGGTGCTAACTTCCCGACTCTGAAAGCTGTAGGTAAACAGTTCGACGGCATGACATTCCGTGTACAGGTAGACGTTATGGACTGCTTGGGTTGCGGTAACTGTGCTGACGTTTGTCCGGGCAACCCGAAGAAGGGTGGCAAGGCTTTGACTATGAAGCCGCTTGAAACTCAGTTGGCTGAAGCTGCTAACTGGACTTACTGCGCTGACAACGTGAAGTCTAAACAGCACTTGGTAGACATCAAGGCTAACGTGAAGAACTCTCAGTTCGCTCAGCCGTTGTTCGAGTTCTCTGGAGCTTGCTCTGGTTGTGGTGAAACTCCGTATGTGAAACTGATTTCTCAGTTGTTCGGTGACCGTGAAATGGTTGCTAACGCTACTGGATGTTCTTCTATCTACTCTGGTTCAGTTCCTTCAACTCCTTACACAACTAACGAAAAAGGTCAGGGTCCTGCTTGGGCTAACTCATTGTTCGAAGACTTCTGCGAATTCGGTCTGGGTATGGAATTGGCTAACAAGAAACTGCGCAACCGTCTGGAAGAAGCTATGAAGTCTGCTATCGCAAACGAAGCTACTCCGGCAGAATACAAGGAAGCATTCCAGGAATGGATTGACGGCCGCAACGATGCTGATAAGAGCAAAGCTGCTGCTGAAAAGATTATCCCGTTGGTAGAAGCTGCAAAAGACAAGTGTGCTGCTTGCGCTACTATCGCTGAATTCAAAGACTATCTGGTAAAACGCTCACAGTGGATTATCGGTGGTGACGGTGCTTCTTACGATATCGGTTACGGAGGTCTTGACCATGTAATCGCTTCTGGCGAAGATGTAAACATTCTGGTATTGGATACTGAAGTTTACTCTAACACTGGTGGTCAGTCTTCTAAGGCTACTCCGCTGGGTGCTATCGCTAAGTTTGCTGCTTCTGGTAAACGCGTTCGCAAGAAAGACCTGGGTATGATTGCCACTACTTACGGTTACGTTTACGTAGCTCAGATTGCAATGGGTGCTGACCAGGCTCAGACTTTGAAAGCTATCCGCGAAGCTGAAGCATATCCTGGACCATCATTGGTTATCGCATACGCTCCATGTATCAACCACGGTTTGAAAGCTGGTATGGGTAAATCTCAGGCTGAAGAAGCTAAGGCTGTAGAATGTGGTTACTGGCACTTGTGGCGCTTCAACCCGGCTCTGGAAGAAGAAGGTAAGAATCCGTTCTCACTTGACTCTAAAGAACCGAACTGGGAAGGCTTCCAGGATTATCTGAAGGGTGAAGTTCGTTTCGCATCTGTAATGAAACAATACCCGACAGAAGCTGCTGACTTGTTCGCTGCTTGTGAAGACATGGCTAAGAAACGTTATGCTTCTTACAAGCGTATGGCTGCAATGGACTGGAGCGACGAAAAAGCTGAATAATTTATTTTAGCATAATAACAGAAAACGGCTGCCTTATAAAGGTGGCCGTTTTTTATATAAATAAGATAACATTATCTTGCTTTTAAAATATAAGAAGACGAAAAGTAACAATTTTTTCTTAAGTTTGTATCGAATTCTATAATGACCAAACAGTTTATATGAAATATTTGATTGTTTCAGACATACACGGATGCCTTCCTGCTTTGGAAAAAGTCCTACAATTTTATCAAGATCACCGGTTTGACATGCTTCTCATCCTAGGAGATATATTAAACTATGGGCCTCGAAACGGTCTTCCTGAAGGACTAAATCCTAAAGGCATTGCAGAACGATTAAATGAAATGGCAGATGAAATTGTAGCGATACGAGGAAATTGTGATTCAGAAGTAGATCAAATGCTATTAAATTTCCCCATTTTGTCTGATTACACATTGGTAGTAGATAACGGAAAAAAGTTATTCCTCACACACGGCCATATTTACAACGAAGAAAAACATCCACAAAACGGATATGACATATTCTTCTACGGACATACCCATTTATGGAAACTAGAAAAAGCAGGGGATACAGTGGTTTGTAATACAGGTTCCATCACTTTTCCAAAAGGAGGCAATCCTCCCACTTTCGCAAGCTATGAGAACGGAAAAATCACCGTACACCATTTAAATGGTGAAACCTTAAAAGAACTTCAGATATAAAAGAATACAAAAAAGGCTGCCAACCTATCGTAACCCATAACAGACAATACATAACATTACGATTCGGAAGGCAGCCACTCCCCATCTCAATTATTTAATTATAGTAATAGACAAGTATGTTTTTAGAGTTCAGAGAATGGTTTTGGTTTTCCTCCCAAAGGGAAAGATATTCCCAAAAAGCCATTTACTGACTTAGAATTATTTCCAAAGAACATATAGTCAGTACCTATGAACAAGGGACCTAATTTCACAGCAAGACCAATTGATTTTCCACTTGCCTGAATCGGAGAATAACTAATTGCTGCATTCAACCAATTTTTCGGACGTAGTGTGGCCGAGAATGTCAATTCATTCAATGTTTTCGGTTCTGCAAAACGAGCAGTATACATTGCACCAACACTCAGCTTATTATTCAACAATCCATACTCACCAGCCAGCAACAGTGTAGAATACAAACGAGTTTTTGTCTTTACCTTTTCTGGTGAACCTTCTTCAAAATCAAAACGTTCAAATGACAAGAAATCACCGCCGATATAACGGTCATAATTCTCTGAAGTAATAGTTACATTTTCACTACCAGTCACTGTAGCCACTGTTGTTTCGCTCTCCTTCCATTTTAAGAAACCTAAATCAAGAATTGAAGCTGATACAGTCAAATTATCCCAAACTTTATAACTTGCTCCTAAATCAATACCAAAACCAGAACCAGCAATACCTAAATCCCCTGCATCCAAATCAAAATCATCAATCATTCCATTGTTATCAAAAGTCATACCACCGCCTTTCAGAGTAGTAATTACATTACCATCAGCTGAATAATTGTAATGCGCGCCATACCAGTCAGAAGGAGATAACTCACCATTAGAACTATAATCCTGATAACTTGCATAATTAGGATTCGGTACTTCCAAATCCAGATCAAACTGATTAATATTCATTTCTGCACGAGCTAAACCTAACAACACTTTTACACGTGCACCTACAGTTAATTTCTCTGTAATCCGACGAGAATACCCCAAACCAACTTCCGCATATGCTTTCATATTCAAGGTCTGGTTGGACAAACTATAATTCTGATTAGTTCCTGCTATATTTTCCAATGAAAAACCATTCATTGTACGCATCATAGAGAACATATCCTTTGACAATGCTGCACCGAAATCAGCACGTAATCCCACATTAAAACTCCAAAATCCTTTTCCCCGATACCAGCCAAAAGAAAGAATATCCGTATTCAAGTTTACATTTAATCGATTGTCTGTCTTTAAACGATCAAACAACTTATCATTTGAATATAAATCACTTCCAGAATTCAGGATATCAATAATATCACTTGTTCCTAACACATTAGAAGAGGCCGACATATTAATAGACCCAATAATCGGCATATTAAAATACCCCTTGGTAGGTTGCAAACCTGGATTTAACTGTAAACGGGCACTAGTCCCTTCCATAAAATAAGAGGAACGCAAATACTGAGCCTGCGCCGTTCCACCCAACACCATTATACTTCCTAACAGAAGCATAGCCTTACACCCAATTCTTCTCATACAAATTTTATTAGTTAATTTTAATGCAAAAATAAAAATATCTGTAATATAGAAGAAACAGGTAAGCAAAGCACGCTAACCAAACATCATATATTTAATACTAAACAATCGTTTTTTGATACTAAGTGGATAAAAAACATTTTACTACAACTGACAGAAACGTTCCATCATTTCCTTACGAAATTTTTTAGAGACTTGTACTTCATCCACATTATTAAAAGGCGGATACATCACGCACTGACATCCCTGAACCATCAACAAATAGTTCATATTTATAATATAAGACTGATGAACCTGTACAAAAGCAGAATCATAAGCGCACAAATTTTCAGCCCTTGTATTACGTTTTAAAGGAATAAAAGAACCGTTCACCAAAGCCACTTCCCAAATTTTACGATCGGAAACATACCGAAAATATCCGATATCCGATACACGTAACACGCGTAAGTCTCCCATTGGAGTCACTACCATAAACGATTTTTCTCCAACTCGTCCACCATCCGACTGGATATTTGCCGGACTTTTAATACCATCTACAGACCGCAAACGCTCCAAGGCCACCGATAACTCCTTCGGGTCAACAGGCTTTAACAGAAAATCAAAAGCATAATTACGCAATGCATCAATCAGATACTTATTATAGGCAGTATAAAAAATTATATGCATATCCCAGTTCTGAAATTCATGCACCTTAATAGCCAAGTCCATCCCTAACATATCCGGAAGTTCCACATCCAAAAATAATAAATCCGGACGTTCCTTTTCTATTAAACGAATCCCCGATTTGCCATTACGGGCAATACCATCTACAGAAATCCACTGATATTTTTTAAGCTCAAAACAAAGGTTATCAATGGCTGTTTCTTCGTCATCTATGATGACAGCCTTAATCTTATCATTCATACTTTTCTGTTTTTCTTTAATTGATATGAATAATCCAAAGGAACCACAAAACGTACTTCACATCCCATTTCTTTCTCTTCCCCGATAAGTACATTATTAATTTTCATAAGAATAGGACGAGAATTATACATATTCAATAACTGAATAGTCTGCGTTATTACCTTCATGCCAGTTCCTGTTCCATAGCTTACACTCGTTTTACGGTAACCTCCCCCATTGTCACAAATCACAATCTCCACCTGATTGTTTTCTAATTTATGAACTTGTATAAGCAACAAGCGCTTTCCTTCCTTTAAACGCAGACCATGCTTAATTGCATTTTCCACCGGTATTTGCAACAACATAGAAGGAACCTTCATTTCTTGTAAATCCAGTTGTTCAGCCAAATCCAGACGATACTCAAACTCAGAACCTAACGACTGTCTTTCCAATTTTACATACGTATCTACAAAGTCTAATTCATCAGCCAATGACACTGCCAAGCAATCTGTCAGTTCCAAATTACGACGTATTAATTTTGTAAGTCCAATCAAGTTCTGACTCTCTTTATCTCCCTTATGCAAATTCATTTCACGATTTAATACGTTAAAAATGAAATGAGGAGAAATCCGGTTTCGTACATTTTCCAAACGCAAGGAAGTCATGGCATTTTGCATGCGCCATTGTTCTCTATCTCTCTGCCGCTTACGATACAATATGACTGCAGACACAACAGCTATCAACAAAAAACATCCTCCCACAATTCCATACATCAACTGATGTAACTGAAGTACCTGATTTTCTTTTTCTCGAATAGAGATTTCTTTTTTCATCAACGTACTATCCTGAGTATATTTCAGCTCAATTTCTGCAGCCCTCATTTTTACCCTTTCATTCCGAATGGAATCATCTATACGATGATTTTCCTTTAAATAATGATAAGCATGTTTATAATCCCCAACTTTCTCATAATAACGCTGTAAATAACGATTACGTACGTGAATCATGTTAGGTTCCACCTCGTCATATTTAACAGCCTTTTTTAAACGTTCTCTGGCCAATGCCACATTTCCTTGCTTAAGAGCCAGTTCCATAAGTTGAGTATCAATACAATATAACGCCGTAGAATGATGTATAGAATCAAAAAAACCTCGGCATTTTTGCAAATAATAAGAAGCAGAGTCCGTGTTATTCAGAAGGAGAAAAACTTCACCCAGATTAATCATGGTCAAATTTCGTTCAAAGGTCATATCAGGATATTGATTCACCACGGCCAATGAACGACGAAAATACTTCAACGCTGTCATATAATCTTGCCTGTAATAATAAGAATTACCCCTATTATTCAGGTAAATATGCTTCTCAAAAGGATGCATTTTATCATAATACTTATAGGCTAAATCATAATAATAATCGCATGCGGAGAAATCCCTTAACTCCATATT
>UMFG01010679.1_pt1 | contig 18062 bp, 16 predicted proteins | sample 1964961 | NCBI WGS metagenome assembly UMFG01 (sample SAMEA4836041, study PRJEB28245) | human gut metagenome | biome: gut microbiome; material: fecal sample | place: Denmark | collected 2008
ATGGGTGCCGGGATAAAGAAGCACATCACATTTCATTCCGGAAGACATACCACTTCTCCTTACACGTTGAAAACAAGTAATTTACAAAGAATATCAGCTTAACAGGTAACGATATAAAAACCAGCGGGCTTCTCTATTCTGCAATGTTCTGCACTAATCAAAAGAACGCTTTTCTTATTTGCAAAAGTAGTGTTTTTATCCCTTATTACCAAAGTTATTCTTCTGAAAAATAGAGAAAATCAAACATCTTTTCATTATTGCCATTAGTTGCTCATCTTGGTGATGAAAAATCAGTAGCACTGCACCCGCGTTTAAATTCATACTGTTCCTCAATTGTATTTAAGCTTTTCTGTTGACGGATTAGTCTGTTGGAAGGTTTGCCTGTCTGCCAGTGTGCCGGTAGGCAGGTAAGCTGGCGGGCCAGTCGGCAGGCAAGCAGGACGGCAGGCAGGTTGGAACGCGAGCTGGTTTGCAGGCCAGTGTGTGTATGTCCATACGCTTTTGTTTATTTATTGCTTCATTATTACATTGATAGCCAAATGTATTGTACCACAGATTTACATCATCCAAGCTCTACCCCTTAAAATCCGCACCCCATTGCTGATACTTTTATTTGAAGTTTTGCTGTTGTAAAACCAGTACGACAGTACGACAGCAAAACGATAAATCAGCGTACCATTGAAACTATGTTGCAGCAAACCTGTATAGAATGAATTTTCTGAATGTTCGCTTCTGCCCGTCATCGTTTTTGCAAACCATTAGTTCCATGCGTTTGCAAACAAGCGAAGATGTATCTGCCTAAAATTGCATTTCTCTATTGGCATAAAGCTGATTTTGGCTGTAATTGGCACATATAGGCATCGAACTGACGCTATTGCCTGTATAGCAGAAGAAAGGAAACATAACTTTCATTCTCCGTATCCTCAAACTAAGGTTCAGACTTGTACACAGACTTATTCCCGTTCTTCTTTTGGGCAGTTTGGGCATCAGGAAACGATGCTTTGGGAGCCGTAATAACAGCACAATTTCCAATCCGTTTGCTGACGGATTTCTTGTGCTCTCAAAAGCACAGCAAGGTGTCCTTCGAGTTACCCGAAGGCTTTTCGGTTACTGCCGAAAAGTGGCAGCAGCAAGGTATGTTTCGAGTTACTCGAAACCTTTCGGGTTACTCCGAAAGCCTTGCCGCCGGGTTGCCTCTCCGAAGTCGGGCAACCTGTTCTAACCTTGTGGTGTTCTTGGTCTATTCCTTGTACTTTATGCCGTATAATCTTATCTTGTTGTACAGCGTGGTACGTCCGATGCCGAGCAATGCCGCAGCCAATTTGCGGTTGCCTTTCGCCTGTTCCAGCGCACGGATAATCTGTTTCTTTTCCATATCGTCCATTTCCAGTGAAGCGTCAGACGTCAGCGGCATTTCATCGAATTCCAACGTGTCCGCCGTGACCGTATCGCCCTCGGTATGCAGCACCGCCAAATGCACGACCCGTTTCAGCTCTCTCACGTTGCCGCCCCACGACTTTTCCGTGACTGCCAGCAGTTCGTCTATGGAATAAGGCTTGTACAGCACGGCGGCAAATCCTTTTTCTGTCAGTTCCTTTTCTTCCACATAGCCTGCGGCGGTAGCTGCCACTACGGGGATGGTCTGCGAGTTGCCGATCTCCGACGTGCGCAGCAGTTCCAGCACCCCGTAGCCGTTCACCTCCGGCATCTTCAGGTCGGTTACCAGCAGGTCGTAGTCCTTTGTGCGCATACGGTCTGTAAGTTCATCCACGCTTTGGCAGGTGTCGCACTTCACGCCGCTTTGCCTGTACATTTCCTTCATCATGTCCAGCAGCATCCCGTTGTTGTCTATCGCCAGCACGGAGCAGCCGGAAAGCGTGGAATGCTTAACGGTTGTCTTTTCGGTGGCCGTTGTTTCCTCCGCTTTGGGCAAAGGCAGGCTTACGGTGAAACGGCTTCCTTTGCCCGGTTCGCTTTCCACTGTGATGCTTCCATTCAGCAGTTTCACCGTGTCGCTGACGATGGCAAGCCCCAGCCCGAAACCGTCCTCGGTCACGGCGTTGCCCAGCCGCTCGAACGGGGCGAATACCCGTGACTGTTGTTCTTCGGTAAGCCCCGTACCTGTATCCTCCACCACCAATGTAAAGACATTGTTCTTATAACTGGTGCTTAATGTGACTGTGCCGCTTTTGGTGAACTTGATGGCGTTGGAGAGCAGGTTGCTCCCGATACTCAGGATGCGGTTCCTGTCGCCGACCACAATCTCGTCCGTTTCACCGTCTATATTGAAACCGAGTCCTTTGTTCTTCGCCAATGGTGCAAATTCCGTTTCTAATATCCCGGCTATGGAGCGCAGTTTGAACGGTTTGATGACGAGCGTTTCCTTGCCGCTGTCCAGACGGGAATACACCAGCAGGTTGTTTATCATCCCTGCCATGCGCCCGGCGGCATCATGGATGGTCTGTGCGTGGCGGATGCGGCTGTCCGCCTCCGTGTCGTTCAGCAGCAGTTCGGCATTGCCGCCGATGGCGGTCAGTGGGGTGCGCAGTTCGTGGGTGACGTTCTGGATGAGGTTGCGCCGCAACTTGATTAGCTTTTCATTTGCATTATTGCTCTCCTGCAACTTTCCGATGAGTTGCTCACGCTGTTTCCGTTCGTTGTCGTTGCGCCTGATTTCCCGGTGGATGGCAAGACCGGAGAGGAACAGCAGTACGATGGCGGCGGAGATTGTAGCGGTTAGCAGCCTGACGGACAGTGCCTGCGCCTCCGATATGTCCTGTTCTCGTGCGTCGAAGGCGGTCTGTGCCTGCGTGTCGAGGTCGCGTATCAGCCGCCCCAGTTCCCTGTTCAGCGTCCGGTTGCGGATGCGCAGGCTGTCGGCGTAGGCTTCCATCTCCGCCACCTGTTTCCGTTGCAGGGCGGTCAGGCTGTCGCTGAAGGCGTGGAGTTCCCCGGCGGATGGCAGCACCTGTACGGTCTTCTTGCCGCCGAAGAAGCCTGCCAGCCCGCTTTTCTTCTTCCTCACGGTGCGGACACGTGTAGCCCGTCGGGCTACTTCGGGCAGGTGGTTCACCAGCAGGCTGTCTGCCTCATCCTGCCGCTCCATCGCCTCCATGATGTGCCGCAGGTGGGTTTCCTTGTCCGCCAGGAGGGAGCGGAGCGTGTCTATCTGTGCCGGGCGCACGTATTCGCGGCAGAGCGGTTTCATGGCTTGCAGCAGGCTGTCGGTGCACAGGAGTTGGGCATGGTAATGGCGGCGGTCCGTTTCGTCCCAGCCGACGACGCCCTCGCCCAGCAGGGCAAGCCGGGTGATGCGGCGGTGGGCGTCACTGATGTCACGGCGCACCTGCCGGATGGTTTCCGTGCCGGCTTCTATCTCCCTGATGCGTTTGTGTTCATGCATCAAAATGGCGGCCATGCTGCCGATGACCGCCATCAGGATAACGTAGCCTGTAAGAATTTTAAATTGCAACACTTAGAAAATATATAAATTTGTGTAGAATAGCTACACTCTGGCAAGAAGTTCATCCGTAAGTTCTGTTACTGAAGAAACCAGCCGATCAGCACGAGCCGCCGACAGTTCTGCTTCTGAGCCGTAGCCATAGAGAACACCAATACATTCCATTCCGACAGCATGGGCACCTGCCACATCGAACTTGCGGTCACCCACCATTATGACACTGTCCATATCGGTGATGTTTGACTGACGAAGTAAATAACGTATTACTTCGACCTTACTTTCCCGTGAACGGTCGAAAGAAGCTCCTCCAATATAAAAAACGGATAATCCAAAGTGTTTCAATATCCGTACGGCGAATTCCGTGGGCTTGGAGGTTGCCACATAAAGATGCTTGCCTACTCCACGTAGTGTCTGTAGCATCTCTGGGACACCAGGATAGACAGTATTCTCAAGCCAACCTTTATTGGAAAAATATTCACGGTAATAGCTTACCGCCTCGTCCGCCTGTGCATCGGAGAAATGATAAAATTCTCTGAACGAATAGGTCAATGGCGGTCCAATGAACGGGGTTAACTTATGCAAATCGTTTTCAACGATGCCATAGCGAGATAAGGCATATTGCACACTGTGGGCTATACCTTTGAAGGAGTCGGTCAGTGTGCCGTCTAAATCAAATAGAATATGATGTTTTGTACTCATATCTTATTTCTTTTAAATGTGAAGCTGACCAGTAAGGAAAGGGCAATGAACGTCAATCCGGCTATGGCTGTTCCCGTCCATAGGAAATGCTCCCAACAGATGCCGGCAACAAACGTTCCCACGGAACCGCCAAGAAAATAAATGGTCATATACAGCGTGTTTACACGGTTGATGGCTTCGGCGTCGAGCGTTACCACACTGGTCTGATTAGCCAAATGAATGCTCTGCATCCCCGCATCAATCAGGAGAATGGCAATGATGATGCCTGCGTAGCTGTCGCCGCCACACCATGCTGTCAGCCAAGCCACCAGCATAACGGCTCCACCTATGAGAGAAAAACGTCTGGCTCCATAAATCGGAATATATTTACTGATGAATACCACAGTAGCAGCTCCTGCCAATCCGCAAAATCCCAATGCCCCTATGACATCATCTCCAGCAAAAAAAGGGGCTTGCTTCATCTTGAAGGCAAGGCAACTCCATAAGGCAAAGAAAGCGCCATAAGCCAATGCAGCCCGAGCGGAAGCAATGCGCAGGTATGGATATTTCCGCAGAATATGCCATAGCGACTTCATCAGCCTTCCGTATGTTTCTTTTGCCTGTGCGGGCAATGCGGGAAGCACTTTGTACATCATCAACCAGCAATACGTCATCAGTCCGGCCGCTATGAAATACACCATGCGCCACCCCCAGGCATTGGCAATCAGTCCACTCAGTATCCGTGAGCCCAAAATTCCCACCAACAGACAGGACTGCATGATGCCTACATTGCGCGTCTTATGGCTTGGGGCTGAATGATAAGACACAAGCGGTATGAAGAACTGAGGCATGACAGACGTCGCTCCGGTTATCAGCGATGCCACCCATACGATACGGATGTCCTGTGCCGTACCAATCGCCAGCAGAGAGCAGGCTGCAAGAACGTAGTTGGTTAATATCAACTTACGGCGTGAAAGCAGGTCTCCCAATGGAATGACAAACAGCAGACCAAGCATATAGCCGACTTGCGTTAAGGTCGCTACCGCATTGGCGGATAAATCATTTATTTTAAAATCTGTGGCTATACTGCCCAACAAGGGCTGGTTATAGTAACAGTTGGCGACTGATAATCCGGTTGCAATGGAAAGCATGACCAGCAATGAAGCCGGAATACCCTGGTTGGCTTTCAATTCATATTTCATGTATTCCCCTTTCAGTAAGAAACAATCTTCAAACCTATCAAAGACGCTATCAGCGTGAACAAGAAGAAAAGCCGTATCGGTGTGGCCGGCTCCTTAAAGACAAAAATGCCTATCAGGACCGTACCTACCGCCCCGATACCCGTCCAAATGGCATAAGCTGTGCCTAACGGCAACGTTTGTACGGCCTTGGCAAGCAGTGTCATGCTTAATATTGTGGAGACAAGAAAACCTCCGCCCCAAAGATAGAACTCAAAACCGGATGCGGTCCGAGTCTTCCCCAAACAAAAAGTCAGGCTTACTTCAAAGAGTCCGGCCAATAATAAGATAATCCAATTCATAAAAAATCGCCTTAAGTAAATCGTGTGACATTTTTATCTAATTATACGGTAATACCCTTCTTTTCGTGTGACGGCAGGCGCTGGTTTGCCATCAGGATAGCCCAACGCCAAAGCACCGATGCCCATCAGTCCGTCAGGCAGCTCCCATGACCTTATCATCTCTTTCCCTTCATCCGTGATGAACATTTCTTTCTCTCTATGAATCCAACAGCTTCCCAAGTTCAAAGCATGAGCTGCAAGCATCATATTTTCAAGCACACAAGTTCCATCCTCGATAGCAGTATGAGCATTTGAGGGAGCAAAAACCAATACATAAGTGGGAGCATCGTAAAAAGGATTTGATTTGGATCCAATTACTGCCGCATTCATTGCAGCCAGTTTTTTGCGCTGCTCTTTATTCTGCACAGCTACGATAAACGCACTTTGGCGCCCTCCTGCTGAAGGTGCGTAAGTTCCTGCTTCAAGTACGGCATCCAATTCCACGCGAGAAATTTGTCTGTCCTGAAATTTACGACAACTGCGTCGCGTCTTAATAATCTCCAAAAAATCATGTTCCATATTATTCCGTGTTAAAGTTCGATGCAAAAGTAGGTACATCTTACACTAAACCTTTTTACATTTGGCAAAAAATGATTTCGCATTTGACAAAAAGAGACATGCTTCCTGATTTATGACGCATCTTTTTGTTACCTTCGCAGGGTGATAAGTGTTGATGGAGTATGAAACTGGAACAGATTTTAAGTTTAAGATACCCTCTGCCTGAAGAGTCTTTAGACAAATTGCATCGTTGTATGTCAGAGATTACATTGCCTAAAGGATTTCATATATTGGAAATAAACAAGGTAGAGAAAGATATATTTTTCATTAAACAGGGTATTGTCAGGGCTTTTACTTATGTTGACGGAAAAGAAATTACGTTTTGGATAGGCAAGGAAGGTGCTACCATTGTTTCTATGAAAGGATATGTAAACGACGAGGCTGGATATGAGACAATGGAACTGATGGAGGATTCTGTTCTGTATGTCTTGAAGAGGAAGAAATTGCAGGAATTGTTTTTGGAAGATTTGCATATTGCTAATTGGGGACGACGGTATGCGGAAATGGAACTTTTGGAGACTGAACAACGATTAATCTCCATGCTCTCAGCTATCGCCTCAGAGCGTTACAGGCAACTGGTTGAGATGGATCCGGAACTCTTGCAACGGCTGCCATTGGGCAGCATAGCCTCGTATCTTGGCATTACGCAGACAAGTTTAAGCAGGATAAGGTCACGAATGAAATAGCTTTATTTACAATTTAGCTTTTGCAACCATTTTGCAGTGTCACTTCATATAATAACGCCACAGGCTTCCATATCGGTGCCAAATGCATCCACGCATGCACAAGGTGATTGGCTTTTGCCAACCTTGTCTTTACTTTGCGTTGCCATGCAAAACGATATTCCCAGAGTATGAAAGATTGGGACAGCAAAATGCCACAAGCTGCCACCTAATCGCATATCCATCTCATTACGGAGAATACCGCTTTACTTTGCAGGCAAAAACCGAGTATCAACACTAAAAGCAGTATCGACAATGGAAATTTTGATTATTCAGAAAGAGGCATTCGAGGAAATGGCGGCGAAGTTCAGCCGTTTCGCGGAACGTGTGGATGCCCTCCTTGCCAAGCAGGGCGGCAAGTCATTAAACCGCTGGATGGACAACCAGGAAGTCTGCCAGCAGTTGAACATCAGTCCGCGCACGTTGCAGACGCTACGCGACAACGGCACGCTGGCCTATTCGCAGATTAACCACAAGGTGTTTTACAAGCCGGAGGATGTGCTGAGCATCGTAAAACTAATTGAGGGCAAACGGACGGCCAGAACCGTCTGATTATTATTGTCTTACCACTAAATCCAACGTGACAATGAGTGAAATGATAACCAAGAACCATGCGCTGGTCGCCCAATTCGGCGACACGCTTGACCGTCTTCTGGACGGCATCGAGAACTTTGTGGCAAACAGCCGTCCGACATTGGGCGGCGAACGCTTCCTGACGGACAGGGAGGTGTCGGCACGGCTGAAAGTGAGCCGCCGCACCTTGCAGGACTACCGCAACAACGGAATGATTGCTTACTATCAGTTGGGTGGAAAGATTCTCTACAAGGAATCGGACATCGAAAAGATGCTTGCCGCCAATTACCGCGAAGCATTCAGGCGTGTCGGCACATAATGCCTGCCGTCCCATGATGAAGAAGCCGACAACGGAGAATTTGCCTTTCCTGCCTGTTGTCGGCTGTTCTTCCTTTCACCTTTTCTAATTGTTCACTCTCAAACCATTATATGGAGAGAGCGAAAAGAAAAGGTTTATCGGCTTGCTATTGCGGCTCGTAGTCAGGCATTCCACAACGAACCGTCTGAAAGCCATACATTCCCTGCTCCGCAGCTTGAAAGCGACGGCGACCACCATTTCAAGGCTGAACACATCATAGCTTATCCTTCCGTCCTGCCTGACATGGCGCACCGTTTCTTCCTCCGACAGTTCCTTGTTCTTGTAGATGGCAGCAATGACCTTGCGGACATAGCAACCGAACACATTGAACGCATCGGACATTTCCTGCTGCGTCATCCATACGGGAGCGGTCGGCATAGCGACCGCCCCGTTTTCCGTGATTGTGATGATTCCGCGTTCCATATTCATTACCCTATTTGCCCATTATCAAAGTCTGTTTCTTTTGGCAATTCTTGCCTTTTGTACCATTTGCCTGTTCCGTACATCATTCTGACCGCCATCAGGTTGTCCATGTCCTTTGAAATTTTCTTGTCCGTAACCTCCGCGTACCGCTGGGTTGTTCTTATACCGGAGTGGCCCATCATCTTGGCGATGCTTTCGATGGGTATTCCCTCCGAAATCAAAAATGTTCCGAAGGAGTGTCTGGCTTGATGGTAGGACAAGTTTTCTTCCCTTCCTATCGCAACGCCCAATTCGTGTATTTCGAACCACATCTCGTCACGGCTCGGAAGCGGAAAGACGGGCTTGGTGTCGTCCGTGGTGTTGTAGAGGTCGAGTATCTGTTCCGCTATCGGGTGCAGGGGGATGAACGCCTCCACGTTGGTCTTCTTGCGGTTGATGCGGATGTAACGCCTGCCGTCCGCCGTCCTGCCGATATGGTGCGGATGAAGCAGCATGATGTCCACATACGCCAAACCGGTAAAGCCACTGAATATATCGGCTGAAACACAATTACCAAGACTCCCTTCCATCCAATCGCTGATTTTACGTGTACTATCATCAAAAGTATACGGACCGATTATACGGTCTGCGACACTCTGTGCCAGGATAGTTTCACTTTTCTTTATGAACAGGGGATAAAAACTTGAGTTACGATCACGGGGCGTGGATACGGTTATTTCACCCAATGGAGTCTGAGCTATTTCTGCATCCTATCGTTACGACTTAACCATCTGACATTCTTCTATCAAGTGAGCATCCATTTCACCTCCCTGAGCTCATTCAATATACTTTCCAAATGCAAAAGCACAGTCTTTATCTAATAATTAACAAGGGCTTGTCCGCCTATAACTGTTCAATGCCCTTGTTCTTGATACTTTCAAAAGTAAATCATTCATTCATAAAAAACTGTGTTAGCAAAGTTAATATTTTATTCCTTGCTGACACAGTTTAATATACATCCTTGAACAAACGATTTCTTTTATATCAATCCGTTATGTTCTACATAAAATTATCCCTTTTTGAGATGAAAATTTTTACGCTCAATTATTTTTAATTTGCCATTTCCGAAATAAATTTGATTCTAACAAGTCTAACTTCTTCTTCTGTATAATCATCTCCCAATTCATTTATTGCTTCTTCCAAATCATCAGTCTCCGATTCTTTAAAATACAGATATATATCATTAATATGCTCTTCATCCATAACATCATTAATAAAATAATCAATGTTAATTTTTGTACCTGCATACACAATTGCTTCAATCTGATCAAGTAATTCGTCAAATTCGATGCCCTTTGCTACAGCAATATCATCAAGAGCAACCTTTCGATCTATACTCTGTATTATCCCAACCTTAAATTTAGATTTGTTAGGTACGGTTCGTATTCTGAAATCAACAGGCCGCTCTACTTCGTTATCTATACAATATTCCTTAATTACCTTACAGAATCTATCGCCGTAACGCTTCGCTTTTCCAGCACCTACTCCTGGTATATTAAGTAACTCCTCTACATTTTCCGGATAGATTGTTGCCATTGATTCCAACGATGAATCTTGAAATATTACATAAGGAGGAATATCCAACTCTTTTGCCATCCTCTTACGCAAATCTTTCAAAATCTGATATAATGCCGGATCTACAGCACATGAAGCTCCGCTTTCCATCGGAATTTCCTGCTCATCTTCATCGAATTCCTTATCTGGCATTACTTTAAAAGACTTTGGATTCTTCAAAAAATCCTTACCTTCGGTTGTTACTTTTAAGAGGCCAAAGTTCTCTACGTCTTTCTTTAAATAACCAGCAATCAAAGCCTGTTTTACTACAGCTCCTAAATCGCTTGCCTCATCTTCATTTGCATAACAGCCAAAAAGTTCAAGTTTATCATGTTTATGCAAAAGTATTTCCTCTGTCTTTTTCCCTTCCAATATATTCTTAATATATTCCTCTGGAAAATCCTCTTTACATTGTAATATTACTTCAATAATATTACACAACTTATCTCTTGCTTCCACTTTATTCTGAGGGTTTAAACAGTTATCACAATTTCCACAATTATCATTCTCATATTTTTCTCCAAAATAATGCAAAAGAAATTTTCTTCTACAAATTGAAGACTCTGCATATGCCGCAGTTTCCTTTAGCAATTGCTTTCCTATTTCTTGTTCAGCCAAAGGCTTCCCTTCGATAAATTTCTCTAATTTCTGGATGTCTTTTTTGCAATAATAGGTAATACATATACCTTCACCTCCATCACGCCCAGCTCTACCTGTTTCTTGATAATACCCTTCTAAACTTTTGGGTATATCGTAATGGATAACAAATCTCACATCGGGTTTGTCTATCCCCATGCCAAAGGCAATTGTTGCCACTATTACATCAATTCTTTCCATCAAGAAATCATCTTGGGTCTTTGACCTCAAGGCTGAATCCAAACCTGCGTGATATGCCTCTGCTTTTATAGAGTTAGCTCTCAAAATTTCAGCCAATTCCTCTACATGCTTACGGCTTAAACAATATATGATGCCGCTTTTTCCTGGATGCGACTTAATAAACTTAATTATATTTCTATCAACATCTTTCGTTTTTTGCCGCACTTCATAATATAGATTCGGCCGGTTAAAAGAACTGATATATTCTTTAGCATTCATTATGCACAAACTTTTTTTTATATCAGCTCTAACTTTATCCGTTGCAGTTGCTGTTAACGCAATTATAGGGGCTCTATAAATTTCATCTATTACAGGCCTTATACGACGATATTCCGGCCTAAAGTCATGCCCCCATTCAGATATACAATGCGCTTCATCTATTGCATAAAAAGAAATCTTTATTGTTTTAAAGAAATCAATGTTTTCTTGCTTGGTAAATGATTCCGGAGCGACAAATAACAACTTAGTACACCCGCTGACGATGTCAGACTTCACTTTATCAATCATGGATTTGGTTAACGAAGAGTTTATAAAATGAGCAACTCCATCATCTTCACCCATATTACGCATTGCATCAACCTGATTCTTCATTAAAGCTATTAATGGAGATATTACAATCGCTGTACCTTCCATCAAAAGAGATGGCAATTGGTAACATAAGGATTTTCCGCCACCAGTTGGCATCAAGACAAATACATCTTGTCCTTGCATTAAACTCCTTATAATGGACTCTTGATCTCCCTTAAAGGTATCAAATCCAAAATACGATTTTAATTTCTCTGTCAAGTTAACCTGCGTCTCCATAAATTCGATAAGGTTTTGATGCACCAATAGGATGTATCTATTTTACATTCCCTAATGCAGATGTTACTATAACAAAGTTATAAACATATTTCTATTTTACTCCTTTTTTCTATTAAAAATTTAGGCCTTTAACAATTCTATAGATTCATTTCCTGTTTTTCCATTTGCTTTTTAGCATAATCGACAGTTACCACGAATTCACCTCCATTCTTTGAAGGTAATTCAAACATTGCATCCATCATTATGGTTTCGACTATCGAACGCAATCCTCGTGCTCCTAAGTTAAACTCTGTTGCACGACTCACAATATAATGTAATGTGTCATCTTCAAAACGCAACTCTATGTTATCCATTTTAAACAACTTGATGTATTGCTTAATAATTGAATTTTTAGGTTCAACTAAAATGCGCAAGAGTGCATCTTCATCCAATGGATTCAAATATGTTAAGACTGGTAATCTGCCTATTATTTCCGGAATTAATCCAAAAGATTTAAGATCTTGAGGTTCAATGTATTTCATTAAATTGTTGGCATCTATCTTCATAACATGTTGGACAGAATTGTATCCTACGACATGTGTATTAAGACGCTGTGCAATTTTTTTCTCTATTCCGTCAAAAGCACCTCCACAAATAAATAATATGTTTTTCGTATCTACATGCACATAATCCTGATCTGGATGTTTCCGACCGCCCTTTGGGGGCACATTCACCACAGAACCTTCTAGAAGCTTCAACAAGCCTTGTTGGACTCCTTCCCCACTCACATCACGCGTAATAGAAGGATTATCACTCTTACGGGCAATTTTATCTATTTCATCTATAAAAACAATTCCTCGTTGAGCACGTTCAACATCAAAATCTGATACCTGCAAAAGACGTGAAAGTATACTTTCTACATCTTCACCTACATATCCTGCCTCTGTAAATACTGTTGCATCGACAATCGTAAAAGGAACATTAAGCAACTTTGCAATAGTCCGTGCCAGCAAAGTTTTTCCTGTTCCAGTTCGGCCAACCATAATAATATTTGATTTTTCTATTTCAATAGAATCATCATCGGTTTGCTGTAAGAGACGTTTATAGTGATTATAAACAGAGACTGACAGATATTTCTTGGCATCATCTTGACCTATAACATACTGATCAAGATATGCCTTTATATCCTTAGGCTTTGGTAATTCTGATAAGTTAAGATTTTCGTTCTTTGCTTTTTTTTCTAACTTGGTCTGCTCCTCAATAATTTGGAAGGCTTGTTCGACACATTCATTGCATATCTGTCCTTCCATTCCTGATATAAGGAAACCGACTTCGTTTTCACCTCTACCACAGAAACTACAATGGTTTTTTCTTTTCATGTCCATATCACTTCCGCATTAAAACTTGGTCAATCATTCCATAACCTTTAGCCTCTTCAGCTGTCATCCAATAATCACGATCTGAATCTGCCCACACTTTATCAAAATCAGTATGTGAATGTTCCGCAATTATTGTATAAAGTTCTTTCTTTAATTTCTGAATTTCTCGTGCCGTTATTTCAATATCTGAAGCCTGTCCTTGCACTCCGCCCATTGGCTGATGTATCATGACTCGACTATGCTTTAAAGCTGAGCGTTTGCCTTCTGCTCCTGCAACAAGCAAGACTGCCGCCATTGAAGCAGCCATACCTGTACAAATAGTAGCAACTTTACTTCCTATAAACTGCATGGTATCATAAATTCCAAGACCAGCATACACTGAACCGCCAGGAGAATTTATATATATTGATATATCCTTTCCCGGATCTGTTGAATCTAAATACAACAACTGTGCCTGTAGCGTATTGGCTGTGTAATCATCTATTGGAGTTCCCAAGAATATTATCCGATCCATCATAAGACGAGAAAAGACATCCATTTGCGTAACATTTAACTGCCTCTCTTCCAATATATATGGATTCAAATACTGATTCTGGTTCTTTATTACGTCTTGCAGCACCATGGAATCAAGATTTGCTTTTGATGTAGCAAATTTTTCAAAATCAGTCATTTTCATTATTTTATGATAAAAAATAAGTAAACTGAGTAAAGGTATGTTTCTCACTCAGTTTACTTAAAGGTTATTATTGTAGTATGAATATTATAGCGTTTACAATTTTATTCAAACATCTTATTGAAATCCTCCAGAGATACATTTTTGGTCTCAAGAGTAATCTTGTCCTTTATCTTCTTACCAATTTCTCTTTCAACGCAATGTTCAAACAACTGCGAAACTTGATCCTGCTTTTTCAGCATTTCTTTAGCATATTGATCAATATATTCTTCAGGAATATTGTTCATTCCATATTGTGCAAACTGCATTCTTGTCATATCCTTTGCAGCTGCCAATAAAATCTCATCCGTTATCTTGATGTCGAGCTGTTTGGCCAATTCGTTCTTAATCAAACTCCATTTCAGAGCCTCAATGCTCTTCTCATAATTCTCTTCTACCTTATTTTCATCCAATTCAGATGAATTGGTCAACATGATACGTTTAAGCAATGCATCAGGGAAAGTTAGATTACCAACTTTATCCTCCATGTATTTTTTCAAATCAATCAAGAACTTATAATTGCTATTCTCATCGAATTGCTCTTTCAAGAAGTCCTTAATTTTTTCTTTAAACTCCTCTACACTCTTAACAACATCTTTGCCATAATATCGATCAAACAATTCCTGATTGATTTCTGCAGCCTGGAAACGCGAGATTTCGCTAATCTCAAAAGAATATGTTCCGCAGTGTTCCTTTACATTCTCCTTCTCAATATGCAACAAAGAAGCTAACTCTGTTTCATTGTTGTCATAAGCCTTTCCAAGTTCAAGCGTTACGACATCACCAGGCTTCGCGTTTTCAAAAAGTTTCTTCTGTTCCTCATCTTTAAAGAATTTAGGCATTACAGAAGCTTTCTCTACTACAACGCCATCAGATTTAGGCTCTTTATTTTCACCTAACTCCACCAATTTACCTCTTACGAGATCATTATCCTGATAACTCTCAACTGATACATTCTGACCAGCCTGTTGAGCCATGCGATTCATTTGCTCATTTATCTTTTCATCGCTCACTTCAATATTATAGAAATCAATCTTATCATCAGCAGACAAATTGATATTTATTTCTGGAGCTAAAGCTATGTCAAAACTAAAAACAAAGTCATCCTGTTTTTCAATATCCTGTGGCTCGTGATTCTCTGCTGGCAACGGATTACCCAACATCTTTATATTATTATCTGAAATGTATTTTGAAACAGATTCAGACAAAAGTTTATCAACTTCTTCTGCCTTTACCTGAGTTCCATACATTTTAGCAACCATCCCTGCAGGAACCTTGCCTGGACGAAATCCGTGCATTGAAACCTTACCACGAATATTTTTCAGTGACTTTTGTACTTTTTCTGCATAGTCAGCCTTTTCCATTTTTACAGTAATTACAGCACTGACCTGATCAACGTTTTCTAAAGTTATGTTCATTTTTATTTCTTAGTATTATATATTCTATTCTGAGCATGCAAAAATACTCAAATTCTTTTGTTTTACAATATAGACTTGAATTTTTTTATTAGCAAATAAAAGAATAACTTCTTACAACTAAAGCTTTAGGGCTCCAATTATGTCATGTATATCATCTATATGATGTGCAACTAACCACTCTTCAATACCTTCAGCTATTTTGACAGAAATTGCAGGATCTATAAAATTAGCGACCCCTATTTCCACAGCCGTTGCTCCAGCCATGAAAAACTCTATAGCATCAATCGCATTCATAATACCACCCATTCCAATTACCGGAATCTTTACAGCTTTAGCAACCTGCCAAACCATTCGCAAAGCTACCGGCTTGATTGCAGGTCCAGACAATCCTCCTGTACCAATACTTAACTTTGAGCATCTACGCTCTACATCTATGGCCATACCCATCAACGTATTAATAAGCGACACAGCATCAGCACCTTCATTTTCTACTGCGCGAGCAATTGCTGCAATGTCTGTTACATTAGGAGAAAGTTTCACTATTATGGTTTTCGGATAAGCCTGTCTAACTGCACGTACGACAGACGAAGCGCCTTCACACGTTACACCAAAAGCCATTCCTCCATCTTTGACATTTGGACAGGAAATATTAAGTTCAATTGCTGGTACATGCTCTAAAGCTGCTAATTTACTAGCACATTGTGCATAGTCTTCCGGCGAAGAACCTGACACATTTACAATTATATTAGTATTGAACGCCTTTATTCGAGGATATATATGTTCTATGAAATGATCGACTCCTTTATTTTGCAATCCTACGCAATTAAGCATTCCTGACGCTGTTTCAGCCATTCGGGGATAATCATTACCTTCCCGAGGATTCAGTGTTGTTCCTTTTGTTATAAAACCACCGATCCTACCTAAGTCTATAAAATCCGAAAATTCCTCTCCATAGCCAAATGTACCAGAAGCAGTTAATACTGGATTTTTCAGCGACAGTCCTCCTATTTTTACATTTAATGATGCCATAACAACTCTTTTATATTAAACACCGGTCCGTCTTTACATACACAGCGATTACCTGTTGTCGTTTTTTCAACACAACACAGACATGCACCCAAACCACAAGCCATTAAATTTTCCAAAGAAACTTCACACTCAATATTCAGCTTTTCGGCATATTCTGCCACGGCTTTCATCATAGGTTTAGGACCACAGGATGCGATAAAATCAAAATCGACCTGTGTTAATATTGAATGATTCGTAACATAACCCGTTTCTCCCAGACTTCCATCTTCCGTAGTAACGTGAACCTCACCTAGAGAGTCAAACATGTCTAACTGCAGTAAATCTCGTTTTGAACGACCTCCAAGAAGGAAATGGACTCGTTTATTTCTCCTTTTCAATTCCTTTCCGTATAAAAGCAGCGGAGCAGTACCTACGCCACCTCCTACCAACAAAATGTTTTCGCCTTCTATATCCAGACTAAACCCTTTGCCTAACGGAAAAACACAATTCACATAGTCACCTTCATTCAATTGCCCCAAAGCGATAGTACCCGGACCCACTTCATGGATCAACAGCCACATTTCATTTAAAGATGCATCATAATTATTTATTGATATTGGGCGGCGCAAAAACACTTCAGACGCACGTTCCACATTAATCTCAACAAACTGGCCTGGAAACATTTCCGGCAAAGGTTCTTTATCGGTCAACTTTAACAAAAAGTAATCATCCCTCAGCCGTTCCTTTGAACGTATTTGTAAATCGCGTATTTTCTTCATATTGTTGTTTATTTATTAAGGCAAACTTACAAAAAATCCACGGAATAGCCTTATAAAACCTGAAAAATGGTATTAATAACGTAACCTCAATAAGTTATATGCTTCTTATCGTAAAAACTGACAATATCCCAAAGCCTCCCCAAATACGAATGAACGCGTGCGACTGATACAAAATATTTCAAACAAATAGAACATAATTCGCACATTTCGGAACATATTAATATAAAACATTTTTCAAGCCACATTAATAGAAAAACATCCCTTCTATCTTAAAAAAGGTCGGTTCGCATAAAATGCAAACCGACCTCATCTCATAAAAGATTTATTACTTACAATTATTTAGTTGTTCCAGCCTGTTGCTGGGCTGCATTAATCATCTCTTGACTTGCGTATAAATAAACTTCCACACGACGATTCTGTTCCTGACCGGCCTTCGTATCATTTGAAGCCACAGGATTATCTTCGCCCAGTCCCTTTATATACTTTATCTGCGAAGTTTTGGCACCGCTTGAAACCAAATAACTATATACCGCATCTGCGCGTTTCTGAGACAATTCTACATTTTTCTGTTTGCTTTCTGCAGCCGTACAGTTACGCCATCCCTGATTATCCGTAAAACCAACAATTGCAACATCCATATCGGTATTTGTATTTAACACGGTACTCGCAAATTTGCTCAAAGATGTCTTTGCACTCGAACTTAATGTTGCGTCTCCCGTTGTAAATAGAATACCAGAATCGAATGTAACTTTAACATATTTCAATCCCGTTGAACTATCTTCTATAGTTTCAGCTTTGGCATTTTCCACAGCCTCAGCTGCTGCTTTAGCTTTGTCCATTCGATTCCCAATCAGGACACCGACACCGGCACCAACAGCTGTACCTACTCCTGCTCCAATAGCAGCACCTTTTCCATTACCTGCAAGTTGACCGATTAATGCGCCTAAGGCACCTCCACTTGCTCCACCGATCATTCCACCCTTTGCTTTGTTAGTTAAGTCGCCACAACTCGTAAAGAGTAATACCAAACTTAATGCAAACACTGAAAATTTCATCTTTTTCATCTTTTTCTCTTTTTTGTGATTGTAATAAAGAATAGATATTTCCATTCGATTGCAAAGATAATATTTGCTGAATTCAACTTGCAAATGCAACAGAATTCT
>UMFG01007071.1_pt1 | contig 17977 bp, 14 predicted proteins | sample 1964961 | NCBI WGS metagenome assembly UMFG01 (sample SAMEA4836041, study PRJEB28245) | human gut metagenome | biome: gut microbiome; material: fecal sample | place: Denmark | collected 2008
AGATCAGTTATACGTACTTTGTCAGACTAATTTAGATTATATCGAGGCTAAAACTTCTATATTCTGCCTTTTAACCGTTTCCTATCTTTTCTCAAGAGCATAAAGCATGCAGGTTGAGACCCCAGCCTGAACAAATCCTGTTCGCAAGGTAAGACGTTTTACACGATCTATGGAATTTGAAGTTATGATCACTGGAGTTGTAGCGTTAAATCCCTCATTTCTAATAAGCTCCAGATCAAATTTGCATATGGGCTGACCAACATCCACATGCTGTCCCTTTGTTACAAGGGGCGTAAACCCGCGACCGTTTAGCTTCACGGTCTCTATGCCTACGTGTACCAAAATTTCAGTACCGTCGTAAGCCGTAATACCATAAGAATGATTGGTGGGAGCAATTATACTGACCGTTCCCGATACGGGGGAAACCACCTCACCGTCACTAGGGATCACCGCAACCCCGTCACCGACAACTTTGCCGGAAAAAATAGGATCATCCAAATCAGATAAAGCTATGACCTTTCCGTTTATAGGTGCAATTACCGGATAAAAATCACTTCTCTTAAAAAACATATCTGTCTCCAGCCTTTTTCCTCTCTGACCAAGCACCGTTAAATAAGATGCCTAGATATCCATAAGCATCATACAATGATCTTGTATTGAACTGCATTTTTGTCACGGAAAAAATTCCCTTTTTTATATGCAAATTTCTCACAATTTTGAAAATGAGAACTTACGCAATTTTTGCAAACGGTTACGACTTTATACTTTGTAAAAAGAAAGATCCTGAAAAAAAGCTGTCGATATTCTGCGCATACGGAAAAACAAAAATTTTTATTTCTAATGTCAAATATCGCAGATTTGTGGTTGCCTATTTTGCAGTCTATAAGCGATAGCCTCCCGTAGTCTCATCACAGCTCGATTTAAGGATCATTCGGTGACTTTTTTTCCTGGAATTGACGGACAAAACGATATGACAAATTTAGAGAAATTAATCGCTGAAGGCGGTGCAGTACTCGGAATTGAGCTTGGTTCTACCCGTATTAAAGGAGTTCTAATCAATCCGAAGGACGGCAAAGTTTTGGCAACCGGCTCCCACGGTTGGGAAAACCGTCTTGAAAACGGGATCTGGACCTACCACCTAGATGAGGTTTGGGAAGGAGTCCAAAACACTTATTCCGATTTAAAAAATGATGTCCGTACCAAATACGGGATCACACTGACAAAGCTTTCAGCTATCGGTTTTTCAGCCATGATGCACGGATATTTAGCCTTTGACAAATCCGGCACCTTGTTAGCCCCATTCCGTACCTGGAGAAACACCCTCTGTCGTGACAGCTCAGCTAAACTCACCGAACTTTTCAATTTCAATATCCCCGAGCGCTGGAGCATAGCTCACCTTTATCAATCTATTCTCAATAGAGAAGATCATGTAAAAAATATCGACTTTCTGACTACTCTATCTGGATATATTCATTGGAAGCTAACAGGACGCCGCGTGCTCGGCATAGGTGATGCTGCCGGAATGTTCCCTATCGATTCTGAAACGGGCTCATACCGTACCGAGCTTATGGAAAAGTTCGATTCCTTAGTATCCCCCGAGGGTTACGGTTGGAAGCTAAAGGAGATCCTGCCGGAAGTTTTATCGGCCGGAGAGAACGCCGGAACCTTAACCGCCGCAGGAGCCAAATTGCTTGATCCTTCCGGAGAATTGGTTGCAGATTGCCCTTTAGCTCCCCCCGAAGGTGATGCCGGAACAGGTATGGTGGCAACCAACAGCGTGGCCGTACGCACCGGCAACGTCTCCGCCGGCACATCTATTTTTGCCATGATAGTGCTTGAAAAAGCCCTCAAAAACCTGCACCGAGAAATTGACAACGTAACTACCCCGGACGGAAAACAGGTTGCAATGGTACACGCCAATAACTGCACCTCCGATCTTAATGCATGGGTAAGTTTATTTGCCGAGTTTGCCGAGGCTGCCGGACATAAAATGGCCCCCGACGATCTCTTCGCCCTGCTCTACAATCGTGCCCTGAAAGAAGGGGATGCTGATTGTGGCGGAGTTTTGACCTACGGCTATTTTTCAGGCGAGTTTATCACCGGCATGGAAGAGGGACGTCCTTTGCTGATCCGTACTCCCAATGCCAAATTTAATATAGCCAATCTCATGCGTTCTAACCTAAATACTTCTCTGGGAGCAATACGTTTGGGTATGGACATATTAAAAGAGGAGGATGTGGCCATAGATAAACTCTTAGGTCACGGAGGTCTCTTTAAAACTGCAGGAGTAGGACAAAGCATCATGGCAAATGCCCTTAACACTCCTGTGTGGGTAATGACCACAGCAGGTGAAGGCGGTCCATGGGGAATGGCTCTTCTTGCTGCCTATATGGTAGAAAAAGATGAAGGTGAAACTTTACCTCAATTCCTTGACTCCAAGATCTTTGCAGGAGCCGAAGGAACTAAGGTAGATCCTGATCAGATAGGCGTTGAAGGGTTTAACAAATTTATGGAGCGATATACCTCCTGCCTTAAGGTTGAAAAAGCCGCCTGCGAGTGCATGAGCATTTAACGTGACATACTTCCCCCTACTCTTTAAGAATAAGTAGGGGGGCTGTTTGAATGATTTGGTGACGGAAAGAAACGGTCACGACATTATTCTCGGAGCGTTGATTATCAATCCTAGTCGATAGTTGATTGCTCTATTGAGCTAAACGGTGATCGTTTGCCTCATAACGCTCTATTCTTATTCTCCAACCGCTTCTTGATTTTGTGTCATCTGCCGCCGAAATTTTAGTTGCAGCGCATCATGTCGTTTGCATAAAAATAAAAGATACCTGACTTTACGACCATAAAAGCAGTCAAATCCTTATGGCTCAAGGGATTGAAGCTGTTTTATTTCTGTTCGATGGTAGTATAAATTGAAGGATACAGTTGCCTAAGCAGGAGAGGGGAGACTACATCCTCATCACTGTCAAAACGGGTTCTTAAACAATGGGCTAGATCCGGACGGTTTACTATCCCGTTAATAGGAGTTAGCCCTACTGCTTGCATGCAACGACTTATGATCTTTTCATCAGGAGTTACGGTCCCGCTTTCAAGAGCTGACAGCATTTCCTCTTCCGTGTAGTTGAGCATTTGTCGGCGAATGTTCTCCGTACGGGACATTTGTGGAATAAAAATGCATTCCGAGACCGAAGGCTTCATAAACATTACCTGCGCTTCACCTAAGGCCTGACACAAAGTGTCTATGCTTACATCCGGTTGCAAAGCATCCGCCAATTTCTTCTGCAACATTCTCAGTAGTAACAATGCCAACACACATATCGTTATGTGTCCGCGGATATGATCTGAGCTCCACACATACATAGGTCTTAAGCCCAGATTTTTTTTCATGATCCTAAAGCATTCTTCAATTTTATTGAGACGATGGTAGATCTCAGCTATAGAATCGTCATCGATCTTGTTGTTGAGTTCTTCTCCTTCTTTTGTAGGCGCAGATTTATAAACCATGGCAGCATAACCGCATCTTGCTCTGCGTTTGGCAACGGCATCATAGTCCACACCGATTATTTTTGCCGTTTTATGATCTCCTTCGACAACAGCAAGCTCAGCACAGCTTGATGATGAAGGGTGTATTTTGGACTTACGATCTGCCTGCTTCTTAACCTTTTCAACCAGTCTGTCCAATACTGCTTCATCACGACGGCGTCTTTGCTCGTTATAGGTTAAAATCAACGTACAACTGATGAATTCATTCTCTCCCGGGATCTCCTTTTGGAAATCCTTTATCACCCTATATTTTCCAAGCTTCGGATCTTTTAAATTTACCGGTGTGTATTTCTCTTGTTCGAGCATTTGATCTAGCAATTCACCCGAAAAAGCACTTACCCTTTGTGCCATCAGAAAGCCAAAGCCTTTGTCCTGTAACATTTTAAGATTGGATGCGGAATTAAGTCCGCGATCTGCTACCACAATGGTTTGTTTTGTATGGTATTTCCTGGCAAAACGCTCTATGGATGTAGTCATAGTTTTAAACTCGGAAGCATTGCCCGGGTAGATCTCAAAGTCTAAAGGAAAGCCGTTACGGTCAATCACCAGTGCTACCGACACCAAGGGTAAATCAAAACGATGTTCCTTGGAGGGGCCGCGCATCAACAGATATTCAATCTTACTGTCATGCAGTTTTTTGAGGAAACTCGGCGGTAGCATGTCTATTCCGTCTTTCAAGCTTCCGTCTGCATTAAAGAGATCATCGCCAAGTTCTCCTGACTCTCGTCCTTGTTTTAGTAATTCCTCCAGTCGCTCGTTATAGTCCTTTTGATGATATTGCCATTCCTCATCCGTAAGTGGGGACTCGAAATATGCATTCGTTACATCATAAAATATGAGTAGCGAACGCTCCTTTCCATATTCCTCATCAAGCTTGCGATTGACAGTTTTAAAAATCCTTTCTTGATATTGCTTTAAAAAGCCCAAGGTGTCATAGCAGTTTTGCAGTCTGATATTCTTTAATGGATCTGCAATAAATAAATCATGATCGTAAAAAGAAAAACGTACGGAATGAGGATCTAAAACCTTTGAGAACACCATAAATGAAGCAACGGCATTCAAATCAAATTTGATGCGTAGCTTGCTATCTTGAATTGATAAAAGCAAACGATGCAGGCCCAGTTGCTTCCACAGTGCTCTAAGTACGAAGTAACCGTAATTTAACAGCGGAAAGGACTCGGGAGAAGGCAACTTATGCTCAGAATTAACGAAGGAGTGTAAGCATTCAGACCGGATCTTTCCCTTCTCTTCGATTTTATCTTTACCGGAGCCGCCGTATTGTGCCTTCAGTTTCTCTAAGGCCTGTGGATCATTTTTCAAAAGTAAATCCACTCTACCGAAGTTTTTAATAACTCTAGTTTTGACCTTACCGTTTTCATCCCTATAAGTTTCGGATAAACGACAGTATTGATAAGAACCGCTTTTATAAACTGCCACAAACATAAGCTACTACCCTGTCACAAATCTATACTACATTATACTACCATCACACAAAACGTCAACAGGTCAAAAACAAAGGAGCCACGAGGGCTCCCAAGCTTTTTTGTTAGCTTTTAAGTCATAAAGTCAGGGCATCATGTCGTTTGCATAAAAATAAAAGATAAGGTAATTCTAGCTTGGCTCAGGTTACATAAAGACAGTAGATTTGTCTCATTTCAATATCTGGCAAATGCTATAATGCCAATGTTTGAAGAGGAACTGAGAGCAGGCTCTGCATTGATAGTTCCCGTGTAAATTGAAAAAGCCACTCGGGGGACCTTTTTGAGATCACAAGACATAAAAGTCGGATTTGCACATTTGCTCCCATTCAAACAAAAAATTTCCAGTATTTTGATTACTAAACACAGATTTAGGTTTTAGACAAAGTCGTTGCTTTACCAAGCGGTAAACTTTTAAACAAAATACTGTTATCAATGACAAGGTTAAAAATTTAATTTTCTCCAGCGTAAGGAAGATTAATATGTACGAAAAAAATAAAGCCGGTTGTATGTATTGCGACAGCGTATGCGCTCATCGCGACAGTCTTATGATCCACATCTGCGATTTTGAACACTCCAAGCTTTACCTATTCCGAGATCAAAAAAATCGCGGCCGTTGTATTCTCGCATTTGATGGCCATGCAACCGATCTGACGGATCTTTCAAAGGAAGAGCTTGATTCATTTATGGGTGAATTAATGCAGGTTGCCAACGCAATTCACCGCGGATTCTCACCTGATAAAATCAATTACGGCTCTTATGCTGATACAGTAAAGCATCTTCACATACACGTTTGTCCTAAATATGAAGGCGGCCCTAATTGGAACGGTCCCTTCTCCGATGCAAATCCTGTTTACCTGAAAGATGAGGAATATCAGGAAATAATCAATATTTTCAAAAAAGAGCTTAATAAATAGCTGATAAATTACATTTAGCTAATTTAAAAAGATTCGAGCTGAATATTAGAGGTCGTTGCGAACAAAAAGTTGACCTCCACGTCAACAAGTTTTTTAAGCTAAGTCTGGTGAATACGCAACGGCCTCTGAATTTTGATCGTTTACAGGATCTATGTTGGGGATCTTCAAAGATGATCGAAAAGATCTCGGTAAAACCAAGTCTTTATAGGTTTCACCGTACTGACTTTGACGTAAAGCTGATGGCCGCAGCCAATCATCACTACACCGCTTTTTTTCTCAGCATCGGAGAGCTTTTTTTGAAATTCAGAAGAGCTTAAATCGAAGGAAACTCTACCCATAGTTTTTCAACCTATAAAATCAAATTTGAGTTTTTACAAATAGGCAAAAAAATTGGAATTGACCTCAAAATCATGAAGATTTTGTGACAATATCAATTAGCGCCATATCAAAAAAACGGAAAACAGGGGGAGCTGCGAAGATGGATGATCCTAGATGATCTTTGTCATCTATGATCTGCTATGATCATACGTTTTTTTATACTAACCCTTTAATCTGTAACAATAAAATTGAGCTTTTAAAGCTACTAATCACAAGGTAAAACGTTGATAATCAAGAAGAAAATTACACAATACAGATGGCGGATAGGGTGAGATTCGAACTCACGGAAGGCTAGGCCTTCGACGGTTTTCAAGACCGTTGCATTCAACCGCTCTGCCACCTATCCGCAGAAGATGGATGCATTATACAGTATATTTTTCAATAAGCAAGTTAATTTTAAGGTCTCGATCTTAAAAATATAGCTTTCATTTGCTTTTAAATGAATTTAAGATTTTTTTCCCCTGAGCAACACACTCGTCGTAGTTGCTGTCGGACAAAACGACAATACCCGCATTATACAAATGGTGCTCGGAATTAAACTGCAGGATCTTGGCCTTATGAACGCTTCCGTTTTGCTCGAATTCATAGCTTTTTTCCAAAGCTCTGAAGCCTGCAATTTCAGATTGCTCCGATCGACTGCTTTTTATAATTTTTACCCCGCTGCGAGCGAAAAGCTGAGTAATATAATCGTCAAATTGCTCCACTCCGGTAATAAAGTCTTTGGCTTTTTGGCTGAGTCCAGCACTGTCCATTCTGATCCCGCAGCCGTCGCGGGATGCCGCAGAAAACAGCATGCCGGGCTGATCAGGCGGGATCGGATTACCCCGATGATATTCCCAGTCATCCGGTACATCCAGACGATCTCCTTCAAATAAATAAACCGGACGCCCGAATGCGTCACTAATTAACGGATTTAAATGTAAGAGAAAAATTATTAGAGAGATCAAGCAGGCTCTTTTTTGCATATCAGATCCACTATCGATTATTGTTAAAGCCTTTTATAGTTTGTACGGCAAAAAATAATCCTGCCGTCTAAGCAGGATTATGCCATATTCAACAGCAGATCAGGCTGCACTCTTGCTATTGCGAATCTTCTTTAACAGCTTGACGACAAGCGGGCTTATCCATAGCAAGACCGTGATAATACCCAAGGTTGCCGAAATTGGACGCGAGAAGAACGACAAGGGATCCCATTCCGATTTAATCATCGACTGCATAAAGGTATTCTCAAGCATATGCCCCAGAACAAGCCCCAAGATAGCCGGAGCAACCGGGATCTTATTTGAGATCATCACGTATGCGGCAATACCGAATCCAAGCATGCAGGTGATATCAAAATTATCATTGTTGATCGCATACGCTCCGACCATGCAGAACCCTAGGATAATGGGATTTAAAAGCCTAGGCGGAACCTTCATGATCTTAGTTGACAGTCTTATGGCTATATAGCCTAAGGGCAACAGCAACAGATTTGCCAGAATGAACACGCAGTAAATTGCATAAAGGAAATCGCCGTGCTGCGTAAATAGCGAAGGTCCCGGCTCCAATCCCTTCATGAACAGCACACCGATGATAATGGCGGTAAGGGAATCTCCCGGAATACCGAAAACCAATGCGGGAATAAAAGCTCCCGAAATGGCCGCGTTATTAGCGGTTGTGGCATTAGCGATGGCTTCCACGCTTCCTTCACCGTATTCATCCGGTTTCTTTGAAAAACGCTTGCCCACTCCGTAGCAAATCCATGCGGCAATATCTCCGCCGGCACCGGGAAGAATACCTATGAGAGTGCCTATTACCTGCGAACGTAAGATCTGGAATTTTAACCTGCGGATCAGATCCCCCATACCCTTGAAGATATTGGATGTAAATTTGATGAGCTCGGCATTATGGGCCTCTTTCCGCGAAACATTGGCAAAAACCTCGGCTAAGCCGAACATACCGATCATGGCAGGGATGAACGAGAAGCCCTCCAACAGACTTAGATTTCCGAAGGTAAAGCGAGGGAAACCCAAGGTAATATCCGATCCTACGCTTGTAAGCAAGAGACCTATCATCAGCGAAATAAGTCCGCGCAACGGAGATCCGCCTGAAATCAGTACTGCACAGGACAAGCCTAAAACAGCCAACCAAAAGAATTCATATGAAGAAAACTGTAAGGCAACCTCGGCCAGAGCTGGCGCCGCACACAGCAACACTATGGATCCGAACAAACCTCCCAAGCAGGAAAGGACCAAATCTACGCCTAACACTACCGAGGCTTTTCCCTTCTTTGCCAAAGCAAAGGAGTCGTTACAATACGCAGCAGATGACGGAGTTCCCGGAATATGCAACAGAGTACCCGGCAAATCGCCTGAGAATATGGCCATTGCCGACATGGTGATGATGGATGCTACCGCCGGCACCGGATCCATATAAAAGGTGATGGGTACCAGCAGAGCAACGGCCATGGTTGCCGTAAGCCCGGGCATAGCACCGATAAACAAACCGTACATGCCGGAGCATACCACCACCAGCAACACGTAGGGATCAAGCACCAATGCCGCCCCTTGCATCAACAGATCAAAAGAAAACACGGTATCGCCCCTTTAGAAATAGAACAGCCCTTCGGGCAACGGAACCAAGAGTCCCTTTGAGAAAATAAGATAAATGACCAAGGTTGCAACCGGAGCCGTAAACAGAACGACCCAAGGCTTATTACGTAGCATGGCGAGCAAAACACCGATCACAATGCACATACATATGAGGAACCCGAGATATTCGGAGCACTCAATGTAAAAGATCACCAACGCTATCACTATCGCTATGTTTACAGCGCCGAACGAGGACAACTCCTTATTAAGAACGATGAGTTTTTCGCCTTTTAGGTGAAAGAGTCCCTTAAATGCAAGGATAACTCCGCATCCGAAGAAAAGAATGGATAATGCGCAGGGATACAGCCATGCTCCGGGCTTACCGTCATTCTGATCTGGAAATTCCTTTGCCACCATAAAGATGGATACGGATGCGATCGCAATAATCAGTCCGAGCAGAAAATCATGAATTTTCATAATATTAAGCAGTCTAATAAAACAATAAGGCCGTCTTTTGGCTCAGATCCTCATGATCTGAGTGTTGAGACGGCCGCAAAATTTAAGAACTTCTCAGAACTTACTTGGCAAGTCCCAAAGCCTTCAAGGTCTTACCCAAATCGGTATCAGATTTCTCCATATATTTGGTGAAGTCCTCACCCTCAAGTACCTTGATACCGAAACCTCTGTCAGCCATAAACTGCTTGTATGAAGGATCCTCAAGGGCTTTCTTTATGGCATTTAACAGGATCTCTCTACGCTCGGCAGGAACACCCTTAGGCAAAGCCAAACCGCGCCAGGTACCGACCTGAATATCAGATCCCAATTCCTTAGCCGTAGGCATATCGGGGAACTTGGGATCGCGTTTGTCGGACATAACCGCAAGACCGATGGCCTTGCCGGTCTTGTACATGGTTGCCGATTCGGCTACGGAGGTAAAGCAGGAATCGATACCGCCTGCGGCCATCTCCTTGTAAGCCTCAGCAGATCCGGAGGTAGGAATATAGGTAATGGCATCTACCGGCAAGCCTACGGCCTCAAGCCACAAGCCCATGGCTACGTGCCAAATGCCGCCGACGGAGGTGGCACCGCCGCGAACCTTACCGGGATTCTCCTTTAAGTACTTGATGAATTCATCATAGGTCTTATAGGGAGCATTGGCGCTGATGGTTACGGTGGCAGGATCCTCATTCATCAACACGAGAGGATCGAAATCCTTATAAGATACGGTAACCTCGGGAGTGATCCAGTGATCCATGGCAAGCTCTGCGGTAAGCTGACCGAAAGTATAACCGTCCGGCTTGGAGCGTGCCAAAGCTGACCAACCTACTGCACCGCCGCCGCCGGTTTTGTTGACAACCTTAATTGGCTGGCCGAGATCCTTTTCCATAAGTCCGGCAATAAAACGAACCTGAGCGTCGGAACCGCCGCCTGCACCCCAAGAGCAGATGAGGGTTAAGGCATGGGTAGGATATTTGTCGGCAGCCTGAGCAGGTGCTAATGCACTTACGGCCATAAATGCAGCTGCTGCGGCAGCAATCAGCGTTTTCTTCATGAGAATACTCCTGTATGTTTAAATTCATTAGCGCACGAAATTCTTAATATTTATATTTTCGTTTTAAGTCCTTAAAAGGCTTAACGCTGGTTGTATGTTACTTAAAAAAGATAAGAAATTTTGCAAGCTTGTTAACGTTTTCGTTATATTTGTCACTATCTTTTAAAAATTATGATCAAGTGCACATTTATATTTAAGTAATTAACTAATTATTTGAATTTATTTGATTAAAAACAAAAATTGCAACTTGCGGCTTTCAAAAAGTTATTATTATTTTGGATATTACATCCGGTATTTTAGATATTTTTTGTTTTCCCTAATGTACGTGCACGGTTTATAAAACTTTACGCAAATATATGCATAATGAATCGTCCTTAAATTTTTTTAGGAAACTGTTAATAATTTGCAAATGCATTACTATGCCATTTTGCCAAATTTATCGTAATTTTGCTTCCTCTCGAAACTCTCGATTTTTATAAAAAAAGGCCCACACCGTAAGGTATGGACCTATATTTTTAGAATTCAAATTTTCACTGTTTCTTTTTGCCGCTTCCCTCTGCCGACAATCTCATAAGCTTATTCTTATGCTCATTGACCAGAGCCTGCATCATAATAAATCCGCACAGCAGAATACCTACCACAATCTTGGTCCACCAGGCCGATAAGGTACCCTGGAAGGAAATAATGGTCAAAATGGTACCCTGGATCATTACACCCACCAGGCAACCCGGAATAAATGCAACGCCGCCCATAAGCTGTGTGCCGCCTATTACCGACGAGGCGATCGCATCCATTTCCATACCCAGGGCATGCTGAGTGTAGCCCGAGAGCATGATCATGGAATAAGCAATACCGCCCAATGCCGAGCAAAAGCCTGAAATCATGTACACCTTAATGCGAATATTATCGACCTTAAGTCCCATGAGACGGGCTGACTGCTCGTTACCGCCTGCAGCATATACTCCGCGACCGAAGGAGGTGAATTTCAGTACAAAGGTTGCAATCACGACTACGGCTAAGGCAACGATCGCTCCTAGGGAGAGGAAACAATCGCCTATGGGCAGAGACCAAAATGCCAGTTCTCCGTACAGCTCATTGTCAATGGGCACCGAATCGCGTGACAAAATGGCGGTGAGACCGCGGCACAAAAACATTGTGCCTAAGGTTACGATAAAGGGCTGAAGTCTGAAGAAGGTGATCAGAAAGCCGTTCAGTGCGCCGACGACCAAGCCTATTACCAACACGATCCCCATGCATACAAACGGACTTAGCGACGTGTCACGCATCAAAACGGCCAGCGTCATGCAGCAAAGCGCCACAACCGCTCCTACCGAAAGATCGATACCGCCGAAGCCGGAGATGATCGTGAAGGTAATACCCACGCAGATGATGATCACCGGGGCATTATCGATAAACAGGTTTAAAAACACCTGCAGACTGAAGAATCCCGGGTATAACAGCGAACCTGCTCCGAAAAGCACCAAAAACAGGATCAGGGTTACGTAAAAAGAGAAAAACTGCGACGCAACCGCGTTACTGAAGAACTTACGCATTTGCCGCCTCCTTTTCTTGGGCTTTATCAAGTTTCTTTAAACGGTAATTTTGAAACATAGCCTTAAATTTCTGCGACTGGAGCACGATGATGGCGATGATCACCACGGCCTTAACGGCAGGCAGACATTCCGAGGGAACTCCGACTGCATACATTGTGGTGGTCAAGGTCTGAATGGTGATGGCTCCGATGATGGTACCGCCTATGTAGTATCTGCCGCCGATCATGAGCGTACCTCCCAAAACCACCGAGCAGATGGCGTCCATTTCCATATTAAGACCGGCGTTGTTGGCATCGGCGGCACGAATTAATGAGGATTCGATAAGACCGGCCGTTCCGGCGCAAAAGCCTGAGAAAACATACACCGCAAAGAGCACCAACGTAACATTGATACCCGCATAGCGCGATGCATTCTGATTGATGCCTACGGCTTGGATCATGGTTCCTATGGAAGTTTTCTTATCCATAAAAATCACAAGCAACACCATGGCAAATGCCATCAGCATGGAGGTGGGGATAGGACAGCCCGGAATATTACCGCCAATCCACTCAAAAGGCTTGTAATATACGGTAATGATCTGACCGTCGGTCATAAGCTGAGCGATACCGCGTCCTGCCTGCAAGAGGATCAGCGTCGCCACCATGGCCTGGATCTTGATCTTGGAGACCAAAAAGCCGTTCCAGACGCCGCATAATACGCCTGCCAAAATAGCAAATAAGATTGCTACGACGAAAGGATAATGCGGTGTTCCTGAAATATCGCCGCCTAAAAAGGTACAAACCGTAGCCGACGAAATCGCCACGACGGCGCCCACTGAAATATCCACACCGGCCGTTGCGATCACGAAGGTCATGCCCAAGGACAAAATTATGAGCGACGAGCAACGACGCAGAATATCGATGGGACGACCGTACAGATTGCCGTTATCCATTACCTGAATATCAAAGAAGCCCGGTACGAATATGGCATTGAATAAAAGCAGCGCGCCCAAGCATACCAACGGCAGCGCCAGCGAACTGTGGGAGAATTTCCTAAGCATGTCCATGGTAATCTCCTGCAATAGCCTGCATGATGTGAGTCTCTGAGATCTCATCCTCTGCAAGCTCGGTGAGTTTGACGTGATCTCTTATAACTATGATGCGCGAGCAGGTCCTGACCATCTCTCCCATCTCTCCTGAAATGAAGATCACGCTCATTCCCTTTTCCTTAGCAAGCGTAACTGCCAGAGCTTCGATTTCGGATTTCGTTCCGACGTCGATACCGCGGGTAGGCTCATCCAAAATCAAAAGCGAGGGTTGCGTGGCCAGCCATCTGGCAATGATCACCTTTTGTTGGTTGCCGCCTGACAGATCTCCTATGCGCTGCTCGCGATCGGAGACCTTGATGCGCAACAATTTTATATAGTAGTCGGCAAGCTCATTTTGCTTGGAGCGAGGCATGTGACGGAACATTCCGCCCTTGGCCATAAGGGCCATGATGATATTTTCACGCACGGTAAGATCGGCAAAAATACCCGAGAGCTTTCGATCCTCAGGACAAAAAGCAATGCGCTTTTTCATGGCATCCATAGGACAGGTAAAGGAAATATCCAGATCATCTACCTTTATGGTACCCGAGGTCTTAGGAGTAAGTCCGAACAGAGTATCGGCAATTTCAGTGCGTCCCGAGCCCAAAAGTCCGGCCAGACCTATTACCTCGCCCTTCTTTATGTTAAGGGACAGATCCTTCACCTTACCCGGTACCGTTACATTATCTGCCTCGACGAAAACCTGATCCGAAGGCTTTGATTTATCGACATTCGATTCGATATCCCCTTCCTTGATCTCCTTGCCCATCATCTTGGAAATGAGCTCTATGCGCGGAAGCTTATCTATTTCATACTCCCCTACATAGTTGCCGTCGCGCAGTATGGTAATGCGATCACAGATGGTATAAATCTGCTCTAAGAAGTGCGAAATAAAAATAATGGATATGCCCGTGGATTTAAGATTACGCATGATCTCAAAGAGCTTTTCCGTCTCACGCTCGGATAGGGATGAGGTCGGCTCGTCCAAAATCAAAATCTTACAACGGGTATCGATGGCACGCGCAATGGCGATCATCTGCTGCATGGCCACGGGATAAAAGCTCAAAAGCTTGGTAACGTCGATATCGATGCCCAGGGCTTCCTGCAACAGCTTTTTCGAGCGCTGCTCCATAGTGCCCCAATCAATAGTCCCGAAACGGGTACGCGGCTCACGTCCGATATAAATATTTTCTGCAACCGAAAGATTGGCGCACAGATTCACTTCCTGATATACGGTTGAAATACCTATATTCTGACTTTCAAGCGTGGATTTGGGAGTTATATGATCACCGCAGTAAATTATGTCGCCGTTGGTTTTTTGATATACGCCGGTCAAAACCTTAACCAGCGTTGATTTTCCGGCGCCGTTTTCTCCCATCAGCGAGTGTATCTCTCCGCGCCTTAGGTTGAAGGACACGTCCTTAAGTGCCCTTACTCCCGGAAAGAACATATCTATATGTTCCATCCTAAGGATGAGTTCATTGTCAGAGGCCATCGAGCCCTCCCGAGAAACTGGTAAAAACCGAATTCGTTTAACTTTATAATTTTTAATGATATTTATTAAATATTCAGGGGGATGAAAACTCATCCCCCTGACTGGACGCTCTGCGTCCTTCCTAGGGCAACGGCAGTTTTCTCATTAAACTGCTTTTAAGCCCAATATCAATATTTACGAGTAGGGAATACCTCGGCTGCGGTCTCGGCAGGATATACGCCTTCCTCAACGAATACGCTCTTAGGAACGCTCTCGCCCTTTAAGATCTTTTCGGCGGTGGTGAAGAAGATGTCGCCCTGCAGAGGGTTGCACTCAACGGTGGCATTGGCCTTACCGTCGATCATGGCCTGGAAGATACCCTTAACGGCGTCGCAGGATACGATGACAATATCCTTGGCAGGCTTCAAGCCGGCAGCCTCAATGGACTGAATGGCACCTAAGGCCATGTCGTCATTCTGAGCAAACAGCACATCGATGTCGTTACGATAGGACTTTAAGAAGGACTCCATAACCTCCTGGCCCTTCTGACGGGTGAAGTCACCGGTCTGGGATGCCAAAATCTTATATTTATCCTTGTTTGCAGATGCAGCCAGGGCATCGTTAAAGCCCTTGGAACGGCCGGTAGCAGCAGATGCGCCGACGGTACCCTCAAGCACTACGATATTGATCTTGTCACCGCCGTTGCGAGGCTTGATATTATTCTTGGTTACGTATTCGTCGATCCAATTGAAGGCCTTCTTACCTTCAGTTACGGAGTCGGTACCGATCTTAGCAACATACAAGGAAGGATCAGAAACAGTCAAATCACGATCCATGATCACCACGGGGATCTTGGCACGCTTTGCTTCACGCAACACATTGTCCCAGCCGGTGGCCACAATAGGAACGAAACCGATCAAATCAACCTTCTGTGCGATAAAGGTACGAATGGCCTTAATCTGATTTTCCTGCTTCTGCTGAGCATCGGAGAACTTCAAATTAATGTTGTGAGCCTTTGCCGCAGCCTTAACATCGTTGGTATTGGCAGTACGCCACTCGGATTCAGCACCGATCTGAGAAAAACCGATGGTGATCTGCTTTGCCTGCACTGCGCCAACGGAAGAAGCGGCAATGACTGCGCCTAAAGAAGCTGCCAGTAAGGTTTTGACTAATTTCATAATGACTCCTCACATTTAAATTAAGATCAGCCTTGAGGGATCTCTCCCTTTTGCTTGATTTTATTTTAGCTTGTATACAAGGAATAAAAATTAAACCGTAAACGTTTTTGTGATTTAAGGCGGATTTTTTGAACCGTTTGTAATGAGATTTAAGCCCTGTGTCACATTTCAATCTCTTCTAATTTCCTTATAACTCGGGCAATAAACCGGATATAAACGCCCTTGGATCCGTTTTGCGTCTATTTAAGATTTGATGTTATACAACCGTTTGCATGATTGGTAGCGTATTGCGTTGCGCAATACGCTTTGGATTTTGCTCTCCTAGGCTTTAACTATCAGCGCCGTCCGGTCTTTAGAAAATAAAAGGCACGGATGGCTTCACCATATCGTACCTTGGGATCATTTTGACATTCTATGCGGCGTATAGGAGATGCTTACGCCGCAAGCAGACAAAGATCAGTTTAGATTTCCCGTCACATCATTCAGCCTGTGCGCTGAGCAAATCATCAAGCTCCTGCTCAAGCACCGCTTTTTCATGTCTCTTTTCAAGCACGGACGCATTCTCGGGCATACTCTTCATCTTGGAGATCTGAGATTGAACCCGATCAATTTCCGCATTCAGCTTGGCATTTTGCACGCTCTTAGCCGCATTCTGCTCCTTGAGATCGGCAATTTTCTCCTCCAAGCGGTCGAGTCTGCGTCTGCTTTGCGCCCTATCTTCATTGATGAGGGCATTTTTATCATTCAAAGCCACGGTTTCATCCGAGACGGCCTTAAGCTCATCCCGCAACACACTGATATCGTTCTTCTTTTGCTCCGTGCGCGCGGCATAGGATCCTGACGCTATGCACCCAATTTTTGAAAAAAAGCCCGGATCATATTTGGGATCACAGCTTTCGGGGCTGGCACTGCAGGCCGTTAACCATACGGCTGTGCCTAAGATCAATGCCGTCATCTTACTTTGCTTATGCATATTTTCTCCTAAACTCTCAGCGACTCTCTTTGTACCGTATATTCGGCAATGTTGGCGTTGACCGCATCAATCTCCTTTCTAAGTGCGGCTATTTGATCGTCAAGCTCGCGCAGCTTATTCTTTTCAGACGCTGCCAAGGCATCGTTGCCGCCGGCATCCCTTAAAACCGTATCGCGGGTCTGCTGAGCCTGAGACAGACGGTTTTCGGCTTCGTCCTTTTGTTTTTCAAGATATTTGATGTTGGCAGTAAGCTCGGTGTTCTTCTTTTCCAGATCGCTCTTGGTTGCAACACCGCGTTTATATTCGCGCTGCAGTTTCTCGATTTCGGCCTTATCATTTGCCAATACCTCTGACGCGTTCTCTCTTAAATTACGCGTGGTAGCAAGATCTTTTTTTACCTGCTCGGCCGTTGCATCCAGCTGCTCCTCGGTAGTTGCATAATCAGCACGCACCGTATCAAGCAGATAATTGGTTCCCATTCCCAAGGCGCATCCGGCGGCAGCCCCCGCTGCAATGCAGGCGGCGCGGGTATTACTATCGGAGATCAAAAGACAGGCCAAAGCTCCGATGGCAGCGCCCGTGCCACAGGCTACGGCTCCGGATTTGGAAAAGAAGCTGGCCTCCTCATGCTTTAAGGCCGGATCTACATTGGGATCGCTTAGCACCGTATTATCCTGAGCTTGCGTCCCCGTGCTCTGCGAGGTCGACAGGCATCCGTTCATCGAAATTGCCGCCAGAGAAAATAATGACAATACCGCTATTTTGGATAAGGATGAGCCCAAGGCTTTGATGGGCTTTGCCGATCCTTTTTCTTGCAATTTTTTCATTCTCACTAACTCCAAATGTAAAAGCTCCCGCTTTTCATATTTTTTAAATCAACGATACAGATCCATAGGGACTTTTTCCTGATTTTGATTGTATACCCCCACGCATTCGGTCTTACCGTCCTTGCCGGGACTGCATTTCACCTCAGGAAGTCTCACGCTTCCGCCGTCTGAGCATGCAGCAAGCCCCCCTGAAATTGAAAGGGTATTGCCCCCTGCACTGCCGCTTGTTGCCGTACTGCACTTTACCCCGTCCGAACGAGTGATCTCAGCCTGTCCCGATCCGTTTTTGAATTTATAGGCAACCGATACGCTCTTACCGGTTTTGGAATCCACAAGGCCTGAGGAGGTATTCCAGTTCCCATCCAAAGCCCTGACATTTCCTTGCTGTAAATCCTTGGGATCAAGCTTGATGGATCCGTTTTCATCGGTAGCAGGATCCGTCTTAGCGGCAGCTGCATT
>UMFG01029830.1_pt1 | contig 17960 bp, 17 predicted proteins | sample 1964961 | NCBI WGS metagenome assembly UMFG01 (sample SAMEA4836041, study PRJEB28245) | human gut metagenome | biome: gut microbiome; material: fecal sample | place: Denmark | collected 2008
AATAATCCTTATATTTCTAAATTACACCAATTCTCTATTTTTCCTGTATTGTAAAGGTGATATACCTTTACATTTTTTAAAAACATCTCCAAAATAATTACTATCATTAAAACCCGATTCATAAGCAATTTCTGTAATAGATAACTTTGTTTCCAAAAGAAGTTCACAAGCCCTTTTTATTCTTAAATTAAGCAAATATTCCTTAAAACCAAAGCCTGTTACTTCCTTAAATTTTTTAGAAAAATATGTACTACTCATATTAACAAATTCAGCAATTTCACTTAAAGTAATATTTTTATTGTAATTATCAACAATATATTTTGCTGCTGACTGAATATGCTCATCTGATTTGTTTAATGAATGAGAACTATTATAAACACTAACTCCTAAATGACCTGCAACATTTTTTCTATATCTTATTATAAAAATTAAAAGTTCCTCTAAATAACACTCCATAAGTTCGTATGAAAAATCATCAGGATTTTTATATTCGTTATACAATTGACGCATAATAGAGCCAACATATTCTCGACGCTGCATAGGTATTGAAAACACTGTTTGTTTAAAACAATCTTCAATTTCTTTTCTTCCAAATTTTTCTATTAATCTTGCAATATGGTTATCATTAAATCGTACAAATGACCTTTCATTTTCTTTGTCCGAACTATATGTACTTTTGTGCATAACATTTTTGTTAATAAACACCATATCACCTTTTGATATGTTGTATATTTCACTTTCTATAAAAAATTTTCTATTTCCGGCAATGAGATAATATATTTCGTACACTGGATGAAAATGTGCAGTTTTCATTTCAAAATACTTACCTTGTCTTTCAGTACCTACCTCAATACTTTCATAATGTCTTTTCATATTATCACCACCTTAAAAAATCTGTAAATTAATTATAACACACAAACAATTAAAGGTAAATACGATTTTCTTGTGGTATGATTTGGTTTTTTGTAAAAAAATTGTGTGTTATATAAAGAAATTCTAACGAATTCGTGAGAGTTATTGACTTGTTACGGAAAATATGCTTTAATATAACAAACCATTATTGTGTTAATAAAGAATGAGGTGCTGTTATGCCGATGTGTTATAATAAATTATGGAAAATGTTGATAGATAGAAATTTGAATAAAACAGATTTAAAAGAAAATTCAGGTATTAGTTTTAATGTATTGGCTAGAATGGGTAAAAATGAACCAATATCTATGGAAAGTATTGAAAAAATTTGTGTAGCTTTAAATTGTAATGTTGGTGATATAATGGAAATTATAGATAATAATAAACTTAATGTTAAAAGCTTTTCAACAATTGAGCTGTTTGCTGGAGCAGGTGGACTTGCATTGGGAATTGAAAAGGCTGGATTTGATACAAAAGCACTTATTGAATTTGATAAGGCTGCTGCAGATACATTAAGATGTAATCGTCCTAATTGGAATGTTATATGTGATGATATTGCTAATATATCGTGTTTGAATTTACAAAAGTATTTTAATATAAAAAGTGGGGAATTAGATTTACTTTCTGGTGGTTCACCATGCCAATCGTTTTCTTATGCTGGTAAAAGATTAGGATTGGAAGATGCAAGAGGAACTTTATTTTATCACTATGCAAAATTTTTAGAACAATTACAACCTAAAATGTTTTTATTTGAAAATGTAAAAGGCTTACTAACACATGATAAAGGAAATACATATAAAATAATTTTAGACATATTTGAACAAGCAGGATATATAATTACTAAAAATCAAATTTCTGTTTTGAATGCTTGGGACTATGGTGTGCCACAAAAACGAGAAAGACTTATTACAATAGGAATAAGAAAAGATTTAGTAGATAAAATTAAATTTAATTTTCCTGTACCACATAAGTACAAGCCTGTTTTAAAAGATGTTTTATTAGATTGTCCTAAGAGTGTTGGAACAAAGTATTCTGAGTACAAACAAAAGATTTTTGAACTTGTTCCTCCAGGCGGCTATTGGAAAGATATACCTGAAGATATAGCTAAGGAATATATGAAAAGTTGCTGGTATATGGAGGGTGGACGAACAGGAATATTAAGAAGATTAAGTTTAGATGAGCCAGCACTTACGGTTTTAACTTCTCCGAGTCAAAAACAAACTGATAGATGTCATCCATTAGAGGCAAGACCTTTTACTGTTAGGGAAAATGCAAGATGTCAGACATTCCCAGATGATTGGCAATTTTGTGGAAGTGTAGGTCAACAGTATAGACAGGTAGGAAATGCTGTTCCAGTGAATTTAGCTTATGAGATTGGGTTGAAGATAAAAGAAGGATTGGAGTGTTTATAATGTGGAATTTATCATTTATAACTGAAGATGATTTTAAAAATCATATTGAAGATACAATAAAGAAATATGGTGAAAAATTAAATTCATTTGATTTAAAAAGGTTTAATAAAAATATTATTGACCCAATAAAATTAATTTTTGACAAAACTGTTTATGGAGCAAGTTGGGAAGAAATTATTAGTAATGAAATATTTAGGCAAAGAGATAAGTCTAATAATAATGATATAGGATATTTTCATCAAAGAATTTTCCAATATATTGATAATTGTGTTGTTCCACCAAACGGAAAAGAAGGTGGTTGGGATGTTATATATAAAAATGAAAATGGTATTGTAATTCCAAATGTGGGTACAGTAAAAACTGTTTATGTTGAAATGAAAAATAAACATAATACAATGAATTCTGCCTCAGCTGGAAAAACTTTTATTAAAATGCAAAATCAATTGCTTAATGATGATGATTGTGCTTGTTTTTTAGTTGAAGCTATAGCACAGCATTCACAAAATATAAAGTGGGAAACTACTGTTGATAAAAAGAAAGTTGGACATAAACTAATTCGTCGAGTAAGTATCGATAAATTTTATGAAATTGTAACCGGAGAAAAAGACGCTTTTTTTAATATGTGTATGATTTTGCCGACAATGATAGAAAGGGCTGTTGATGAATTAGGCTCAACTCTTGTCCCACATGATACAGTTATAGATGAGTTACGAACAATAGCAACAAATCAAGAAATTGAATATAATGACTTGGCAATAGCAATGTCTATTTATATGTTAGGTTTTGGCTCTTATATGGGATTTCAAGAATAGAAATAAAAAATGCGACAATCAAAAAAGACTTCCTATTTGGAAGCCCTTTTTGATTAATTTATTAAAGTCTATAAGTACCCTCAATATTACAAATATGTCTAGTATCAAGAATTATCTTACCCTTTAACTTGTCCATATTATCCTTAATTTCGTTATGTCCAACAAGAAGAACTACAAGGTCAACAGAATCCAGGAACTCGTCTAAGTCGTGGATTTGGTTAGGAACAACATCTTTAGTAATATAAGGGTCATATACCTTAACAAGGTTACCGCATAAATGCTTTTCCATAGATTCAAGCATCTGTAAAGTAGGTGACTCTCTCATATCGTCAACATTTTCTTTGTAAGTAAGACCGTACAAACCAACTTTGCTTACATCTGTCATATTATTTTCTTTCATAATATCGTGCACTCTTTCAAGTACAAATTCAGGCATACTATCATTAATCTTTCTTGCTGCAAGAATAATGTTAGCAAGACCAGGGTAATCGCCAACTAAAAACCAAGGGTCAACAGAAATACAGTGACCGCCTACACCAGGACCTGGTGATAAAATATTAACTCTAGGGTGCTTGTTAGCAATACGAATAATTTCATAAACATCCATATTATCAGAACGACAAATTTTTGCAAGTTCGTTTGCATAAGCAATGTTAATATCTCTAAATGTGTTTTCAACAACCTTAGTCATTTCAGCAGTTCTAATGTCAGTTACTACAATTTCGCCCTGACAGAAAGAGGAATAGAGAGCCTTAATCTTTTCACCTATTTCTTTGTTGTCAGCACCAATGGTTCTGTTATTGTGCAAAAGTTCGTAAACCATATTACCAGGTATAATTCTCTCTGGAGCATGGACAAGATTTAAGTCCTTGCCAATAACAAAGCCATTTGCCTCTACAATAGGTCTAACATGTTTGTCAATAGTACCAGGTGAAACAGTAGACTCAATAACAACTGTAGCACCCTTTGGACAAACCTCCATAACACTTTTAACAGCAGATTCCACATATCTAGCATCAACCTTCTTGCTAAAAGCATCATAAGGAGTAGGAACAGATACAATATATACATCTGTTACTTGATATTCTGTTGAAAACTTAATACCAGACTTAACAGCAACATCAAAAAGCTCATCAAGACCATCTTCTTTAAATGTAGTCTTGCCAGCATTTAAAGTATCTACAAGTTCCTTATTGTAGTCAGTACCAACAACCTCAACACCGTGAGATGCCATCATAAGAGCAGTTGGCAAACCAATATATCCTAAACCAATTACATTAATCATAAATAATTACCATAGCCTTTCTGAAATAAAACCATTTTTACTTGTTAATGATAACATTTTGATATGTAATTGTCAATATTTTTGGTGAAAATGGCTGTAAAACATATTTTAATCATTGTCAGCTACATCTTCAGCCTTTACTGGCACAAATATTTCATCTTCTTTGCTTTTTTTAAAATCCACATATTCCTCCTTAGCAAGTCTATAAAATTCCATTTGGCTAGACAAGAGTTCCTTAGCACCCCTTTTATCTACTGGCTTATAGCTACCGTCTGGCTGTTGAATCTTTGCTTTAATATTGTCTTTTAAAGTAATATCAATTATATCCATTACTTTTTTCTTTAAGTTTTCATTTTCAACAGGAAAAGCAACTTCGACTCGTCTGTCAAGGTTTCTGTTCATCCAGTCAGCAGAAGCAAGATAAATCTTAGGAGTACCGTTGTTTTCAAAGTAATAAATTCTACTATGCTCCAAAAATCTGCCTACAATACTTCTAACAGTAATATTATCACTTACAGTTGGAATACCGGTTTTTAAGCAACAAATACCTCTTACAATAAGTTCAATTTTAACACCTGCCATACTAGCTCTGTACAGTGCCTTAATAATGCCTGTGTCTACAAGAGAATTCATTTTAGCAATTATTTTAGCAGGTTTACCCTCAAGAGCATTTTTTTCTTCTCTTTCAATATTTTTAACAAACATTTCTCTAAGGTCAGTAGGTGCCGCTGAAATCTTATTCCAATTAGGATATTTTGAATAACCAGAAAGACAATTAAATATTGCAGAAACATCAGAGCCAATAGTTTCTTTACAAGTGAAAAGTCCCATATCAGTATATAGTTTGGCTGTTTTATCATTGTAATTACCAGTACCTAAATGGCAGTATCTTACAATACCTTCTTCTTCTCGTCTTACAACAAGGCAAAGTTTACAATGAGTTTTTAATCCTACAAGACCATAAATAACATGGCAACCAGCTTTTTCAAGTTTCTTTGCCCAATTAATATTGTTTTCTTCATCAAATCTAGCCTTTAATTCTACAAGTACAGTAACTTGTTTACCATTTTCAGCTGCTTCAATTAATGCCTTAATAATAGGAGAATTACTTGAAACTCTATATAATGTTTGCTTAATGGCAAGTACATTACTATCCTTAGCAGCAAATTTAACAAAGTTTACAACAGGGTCAAAGGATTGATATGGATGGTGCATAAGTACATCTTTTTCCTTAATTACATTAAACATATCTCTATCCTCAAATTCTTTAACTGGTACAGGAGGCATAGGAATATTACAAAGGTCAGGTCTATTAACAATGCCAGCAAGAGAAAACCATACCGTAAGGTCAATAACATCAGGTATCATATAAACCTCGTGGTCTTTTATTTCTAATTGTTCTGTAAGAAAGTCAAAGGAGTCTTTGCAAATATTCTTATCTACTTCAAGTCTTACAGGTGCACCCCATTTTCTTTGTTTAATAGAGTCCTCAATTTCTACCAATAAATCGTGGCTATCCTCTTCATCAATTTCAAGGTCAGCATCTCTGGTTACTCTAAAGCAATAGGCTGACAATACATCGTTAGCATTAAATAGCTTGTTTATATAAGCTCTTACAATTTCTTCAAGAAAAATAAGCTGGCACTTTCCTTTTTCTGATGGAAGTTTGACTATTCTGGATACTACTGATGGAACTTGAACTACTGCAAACTTTTCTTCCTTATTTTCATTGCTTAATTCAACAATAATGTTAAGACTCTTGTTTGATAATAACGGAAAAGGTCTTGAATTATCAATAGCCATAGGTGTCAAAATTGGATATAAAGTAGTGTTAAAGTATGTTTTAACATAATCCTTTTGTTCCTTATTTAAAGAGCCAAAAGGAAGAAACTCAATGTTATTTTCTTCAAGAAGTGGCATAAGTGTTCTGTGTAAACAATTATACTGTCTTTGAACTATGTTATGCACTTTATCTGATATAGCTTTAATTTGGTCACTAGCTGTCATACCAGCAGGGTCAGTTTTGGTAGAACCAGAAAATTCCTGAGTAACAAGACCAGCAACCCTAACCATAAAAAATTCATCCATATTAGATGCTGTTATTGCAAGAAAATTAAATCTTTCAATCAAGGGGTGGCTTTTGTCTAAAGCTTCTTCAAGAACTCTTGTGTTAAATTCAAGCCAGCTTAATTCTCTGTTATAGTAATATTCTTTGTTGTTTAAATCTATCATTACATTACACTCCTTTTGTTAAGAACAGCCTTAATACCAAATACATCTTCAAAAAGTTGTTTGCTCTTTTTAAATGACCATTTTTCAAGGTCAATATTTTTATAAGTTGATACTGTTATAATAAGTTGGTTACTACTTAATCTTACGCTTATATCCTCAAATTTGTTGTTATGACTTGAATATACAGCATTAGCGAGTTTTAAAATACCACTTAATTTGCAAACCTTAACCCTTTCTTCTGTATCCATACTTAAAAATACTCCGTTGTCCTCATAAGGCATAACATCATTGTGATAATAAGCAATAGCAGCAATAGTATGCTTTTCTTCATCATTAATACCTACAATATCAAGTCCTTTTATCATATGGTATGAAATTCTGTCGTGTTCTCTTATGTTGACAGCTTTGCCAATATCTTCTAACATAATAGCAATTTGCAAAAGCAATCTTTCTCTCTGACCAAGACCGTGATACTTTTTCATTTTGTCAAATATTTTAATAGCAATATTATTTACGCAATCAGAATATTCATTATCATCTCTAAATTTCGACTCAATGTTTTTAGCAGATATAAGGCTAAATTCTTCATAAGCCTTTGTAATAAGTTTTGCACTTTCAGAAAAAAGTTGTTCGTATAGTATAAAATCACCTGCTGTACATTTAGGTGATATAATATTTTTGTCACTTGTATACTTAACAATTCTTGAGTAAATAATAAAGGCAGGCAATATATTTTCTGCTTTTTCCACAGTTATTTCGTATTTTTCAGCAATTTCTTCCGGTGTCATATTCTTTATAGACCTATAAGTTTCCATAAAGTTTTCTCTAGTTATAATATTTACTCCACCTTTATTTTTTGCCTTACATAATTTGGAAATAGTTTCGATTTCATTACCACTTATAACAAAGTTTTGCAATTTCTCATTATTTATTGAAGCACTTATAGCATCTTGAAACGGATGCAAATATTCCTTAATTACTTGTAAATAATTTGCTGTATTTTCTCTGTAATCTTCAAATAATTCTGATATTCTCAAAGCACCAATTTTAATATTAGAACCTGTTATAACTTTTCCTTCCTTAAGTACAAAAATACTAATATTACCAGAACCTAAGTGGGCAATAAGTGTTGACTGCATTTCATCATTTTTTAATGATGCAAGAACCATTTTGTTAATATATACTTTTTCTTGGCTATCATCAATAACTGTAAGTTCAAGTCCAGTTTTAACTTTAAGCTGGTCAAGTATAAAATCTTTGTTTTTACTTTCTCTTATAGCTGTTGTAGCCAAAGCAATAACATCTTTAACACCATAATCCCTAGCAACAGCCTTGTAACCATTAATAATAACAGCAGCCTTTTCAAGACTTTCAAAAGAAATTTTGCCACTATGGAATGTATCTTTACCCAACGCAAGAGGATTAGATATAGATTCTATAACCTTTACACTGTTTGCACCTTTTTCACCTATTTTTAGTCTAAGTTCGTTAGAGGCAATTTCTATAACAGCAACACATTTTTTCATACAAAAACCTCCCATATTTTCTTTCATAGTAGATTTTGCTACATTTTTAGGAATTTTTAAAGCACTTTACAGTAAAAGAAGTGTAAAATTCCAGTAAATTTAAAAAAAACATTTTACATATAGCCAAATTTGCGTTACAATAAAAATATCGGCAATTATTAAGTCGGTGATAACTAAAGCTCGGAGGTGGGATTAATGCTTACAATTCTCAATACACAAGAAGAAACAACATTAAAGACCGATACAATATCAAAGGGCAGTTGGGTCAATCTTAGTGCCCCTACTAATCAAGAAGTACTTAATATTGCCCACAAATTGCATATAGATCTTAAAGATATGCGTTCAGCATTGGACTCTGATGAAGTATCACGACTTGAGAAAGAAGATGACTATACTCTTTTGCTTGTAGATATTCCTACAGTCATTTTAAAAAACCAAAGGGCTATATATACTACTATACCACTTTCTGTAATATATTCAAAGGAAAATATTGTTACAGTTTGTTTAGAGGATAGTCCTGTTATTAAAAAACTTATTAATAATCAAACTGCTATATGCACATATAAGAGAACGCAGCTTATTTACAAAATTCTTTATAATACTGCTAAACTTTATATGGAATATCTTATTAAAATAAATAGTATGCGTTCTTATATAGAAAATAATATTTCTACATCTAAAGAGACTCTTACAGAACTTTATGATTTAGAAAAAAGTTTGGTTTATTTTAAAACTTCCCTTAAAAGTAATGAAATAGTTTTAAATAGACTATTAAAACAGCCATCTGTCAAAAGATATACTGAAGATGATGAACTTCTTGAAGATGTGCTTATTGAATTTAAACAGGCTATTGAAATGACACAAATTTATTACGAAGTCCTTGACAACACTATTTCTAAGTATTCTGCTCTTATGGACTATGACTTGAACAATGCAATGAAGCTCCTTACTTCATTTACTATTGTTCTTGCTATACCAACTGTTATTTCTGGTATATTTGGTATGAACCTAATTAATATGCCGTGGGCAAGTTCTAATGTAGGCTTTTGGATAGTCAATGTAATAACATTTGCATTATGTTTTATATGTATTATACTTTTGAGAAAGAAGAAAATGTTGTAACTTGACAATTTATAAACAATTTGATACAATGTCAATACAGTGATAACTTACATAAAGGTCACACAAAGGGGTGCACCACCACGGGTGCAGGATTGTACAGCCAAATGTACGCTCTCCTTTGTGTGTCCTTTTTTATTTTAATAAAAGAGGTGAATGTATGACAATAATTAACGGAAAAGAAGAAATTAAAGCAAAGGGTATGACAATTAAAGAATATCTTTCCTTCCATAATTACAGACCTGACCTTGTAGCCATTGAACTTAATGGTAGTATTTTGCCAAAAAGCAGATATGAAACCTATGTTATAAGTGAAAGTGATACATTGGAAATTGTAACATTTGTGGGAGGCGGCTGATATGACAGCAAATGAATTTAAAAATGCTTTAATTGAAAGACACGGTCTAAAAATATACGAAAAACTAAAACACAGTAAAGTTGCCATTGCAGGACTTGGAGGCTTAGGTTCAAATGTTGCCGTTGCACTTGCAAGAGCAGGTGTTGGAAAACTCTTCCTTGTAGACTTTGACAATGTGGATATAACAAACCTTAACAGACAGCAGTACTTTATTAAGGATATTGGTCGAAAAAAAACCGATGCCCTTACTGAAATACTCAGAAAAATAAATCCCGTTGTAGAAATTGATTCCCTAAATATAAAAGTAACAGAGGAAAATGCCTCCAAAACATTTAAAGATTATGAGCTTGTGTGTGAGTGCTTTGACAAGGCTGAAAACAAGGCTATGCTTATAAATACACTACTTACCAAAACAGACAGCATAACTGTTATTTCTGCTACAGGTATGGCAGGTTACGGAGCCTCAAATACAATATCAACTAAAAAAATAAATGACAGGCTTTATATATGTGGGGACGGTGTATCTGGCATTGAGCAGGGGCTTGGACTTATGGCACCAAGAGTCGGTATATGTGCAATGCATCAGGCAAATATGGCTTTAAAATTTTTACTTGATAAAAAGGAGATATAAAAATGGAAAATGATAAATTAGTAATAGGTGGTCACGAATTTACTTCAAGATTTATATTAGGCTCTGGCAAGTATTCTCTTGACCTTATTAAGGCTGCTGTTGAAAATGCAGGTGCAGAAATTATTACTCTTGCTTTAAGACGAGCAAATTCTCAAGTAGATAATATACTCGATTATATTCCAAAAGGTGTTACACTTTTACCAAATACTTCTGGTGCTAGAAACGCTGACGAGGCTGTAAGAATTGCCAGACTTTCAAGAGAAGTTGGTTGCGGCAATTTTGTTAAAATTGAAATAATGAGAGATTCTAAATATCTTCTTCCAGATAATTATGAAACAATAAAGGCTACTGAAATACTTGCAAAAGAAGGCTTTATTGTTATGCCTTATATGTATCCTGACCTTAATGTTGCAAGAGATTTAAAGAATGCTGGTGCTGCAACAATTATGCCTTTAGGTGCTCCTATTGGTACTAACAAGGGTATAGTTACTAAGGAATTTATTAAAATTTTAATTGAAGAAATTGATTTACCAATTATTGTTGATGCTGGTATTGGCAAGCCATCTCAGGCTTGCGAAGCTATGGAAATGGGTGCTGCTGCTGTTATGGCAAACACTGCCATTGCTACTGCTGGTAATATTACAGCTATGGCTGAAGCTTTTAAAAAAGCTATTGAGGCTGGTAGAACAGCTTATCTTTCTGGTATGGGTAGAGTATTAGACAAGGCTAGTGCTTCATCACCATTAACAGGATTTTTAAGAAACTAATAAAGGAGCAATATAAAATGGACGAATTAACAAATCCAGAATTAAGAATAAATCATATGGAATACTTGCCTGATATGGAAGACATTGGTTCTGAAATTCAGGATAAGGTTATAAGTGCTATGGAAAGCTATGATGCTGACAAATATACTAAAGAAGATGTAAAGACAGCTTTATCTAAAGATGTACTTTCTCTTGATGACTTTGGTGCTTTGCTTTCACCAGCAGCATTACCTATGCTTGAAGAAATTGCTCAAAGAGCACAGCTTGAAACCAGAAAGCATTTTGGTAATAGTGTTCAAATGTTTACACCACTTTACATAGCTAACTATTGTGAAAATTATTGTATTTATTGTGGCTTTAACTGTCATAATAAAATACATAGAGCAAAACTTAATGCTGAAGAAATTGAAAACGAAATGAAAGCTATTGCTGAAACCGGACTTGAGGAAGTTCTTATACTTACTGGTGAAAGCAAGTCAATGTCTGATGTTAAATATATAGGTGAGGCTTGCAAAATTGCTAAAAAGTATTTTAAAGTAATTGGTATTGAAGTTTACCCTATGAATAGTGAAGATTACAACTACCTGCATAAATGTGGTGTAGATTATGTAACTGTTTTCCAAGAAACTTATGACTCTGACAAGTATGAAACTCTCCATCTTGCAGGTCACAAGAGAATTTTTCCATATAGGTTAAATACTCAGGAAAGAGCCTTAATGGGCGGTATGAGAGGTGTTGGATTTGCTGCACTTTTAGGTCTTTCTGACTTTAGAAAAGATGCCTTTGCTGTTGGTACTCACGCTTATTTAATACAACAGAAATATCCTCACGCAGATATAGCTTTTTCTTGCCCTAGATTAAGACCTATTATTAATAATGACAAAATTAATCCAAAAGATGTACACGAGCCACAGCTTTTACAAGTTATGTGTGCTTACAGAATATTCTTACCTTTTGCCAGTATGACTATATCAACTAGAGAATGTGCCAGATTTAGAGATAATTCAATTAAAATTGCTGCAACTAAGATTTCTGCTGGTGTTGATGTAGGTATTGGTGGTCACGGTGACAATAATAAAAAAGGTGACGAACAGTTTGAAATAAGTGACAGCAGAAATGTTAAAGAAGTTTATGACGCTATAAAGGCACAAGGCTTACAGCCAGTAATGAGTGAATATATTTATGTATAAAAAGATTGCTATTACAAATAGTCATTTGTGCAATAATTTAATTGAACAAATCAAAAAAATTCACAATTCAGACTATGACTATATAATACTTAGGGAAAAAGATTTAAGGGAAAAAGAGTATATTGACCTTGCTAAAAAAGCAATAGAAATAAGTGATAAAGTAATACTTCATACTTATATTTCAGCTTGTGAAAGCCTTAATTATTATAAAATACATTTGCCTTACAAGATGTTTATAGATAATATTGATATAATAAAAGATTACAATATAAAGGGCGTGTCAACTCATAGCATTAATGAAGCATTGTCTGTAGAAAAACTTGGTGGAACTTATATAACAGCTAGTCATATATTTGCTACAAAGTGCAAAGAGGGGCTTGAGCCTAAAGGTCTTAAATGGCTTAACAATGTTTGTAATAGTGTTAATATTCCTGTTTATGCCCTTGGTGGTATTAATAGTGAAAATGCTAAACTTTGCATTTATGCTGGGGCTAATGGTGTTTGTATGATGAGTGAAGCTAATAAATAGATTTATAAGTAATAAGTAATAGGTATAGTTAAAATAAATTTAAAACAAACTATACCTATTATTTATCATCTATTATCTATAAATCTAAATACACCTTTCCAATATCTTTCCTTATCTACAAGAGCTGAAACACCGTGTCCTGCATTTTTTATTATCATAAGAGCTTTTTTTGACTTAGTCTTGTTATAAAGCCTATGAACCATTTTAATGGGGACAAGATTATCACTATCCCCGTGAATAAATAGCACAGGTATATTAATATACTCAACTCTGTCAATAGGTGATGCAAGTCTTAAATCATATTTAGCTTTTTTTATACAGGCAAAATCCATTAAATTAACAAAAGGAAATCTAGGCAATTTAAAAGTGTTTTTTAATTCATAAGCAATAATATTATCAGCATTGTCAAAGCTGCAATCACTAATAACAGCCTTAACATTTGACGGAAGTTTCTCTGACGCCGCCATTAATACCGTTGCCCCACCCATACTGACACCATATAGATAAATTTCACTTTTACTATCTCCTCTTATAATAAGATGAATTATATTAATAATATCTCTGCTGTCAAGATTGCCCATTCCTATATAACGACCACCACTTTTACCGTGACCTCTTAAATCTGGTACAACTACATTATAGCCTTTTTCATAGAATGTTTTTGTGGCATAATCAAGAGTAGAACCCCAGCCACCATAGCCATGTACCACCACAACCCATTTTTTGCTTTTACTTTTTTGAATATAGACTTTACAGTACAAAGGGGTGTCATTACAACCTTTGACATAACATTCTGTGTTTCTTGATTTATTTTTCCATTTAATACGCTTTTCTCTTTCATTTATATTATCCTCCCTTACTATTTTTTCTTCATTAGATAAATTGGCACATTTAGCAAGTTCTTCTTTATTTCCACCTGCAAATATTGTTTCAAACATTGCATTTGCTTCACTTGCTATTTCCCTTATTATTAAACCAATGCCAGCTAAGATTACAAATTTTTTCATCTAAATTCCTCCTATAATATTTTGTACAAATTTTGATTTTATATGCAATAAAAAATTAAAAAATTTCTTGACTTGCCTGTTGAGGTGTGATACAATAACTTTTGTATGGTATTGAGATACCATCCTTGCTCTTGCACAAGGCAAGGGCCAAAGACCAAAAGGAGGTGCAAATAAAGATGAAGAAGTATGAACTTTGTGTAGTTTATTCCCCAGCTTTAGATGAAGAAGCATTAAATACAGCTAAGGAAGGCGTTAAGGCTCTTATTGAGAGATTTGGCGGTACTGTAGAGAATGTTGATGATTGGGGTAAGAAGAGACTTGCTTACGAAATTCAGAAGGTTAATGAGGGTATTTATAACTTCATTACTTTCAGTGCTGAAACTTCAGCTCCAGCTGAAATCGAGGCTCGTATGCGTATTAATGAAAAGGTTCTTCGTTATTTAATCGTTGCTCAGGAAGAGGCTTAATCAAAGGAGGTCGCCTATATGAACAGAGTTATATTGTTAGGAAGATTGGCGAGAGATCCAGAGGTTAGATACACTCAGTCTGCTGAACCTTTAGCAGTTTGCAGATTTGCTGTAGCAGTTGACAGACCTTATTCAAGAAATAGACAGGAAAACGAACCAACTGCAGATTTCATCAATTGCGTTTGCTTTGGCAAGCGTGGTGAAAGTATTAATCAGTATTTCCGCAAGGGTAACAGAATTGCCGTACAGGGCAGATTACAAGTTAGCAATTACACTGACCAACAGGGTAACAAAAGATATTCAACTGATGTAGTTGTTGAAGATTTTGAGTTTGTTGAGTCAAGAAACGAAAGAGCTAATTCAAGTGAGGGCGGATTTAATCCTGCTCCAGCACCACAATCCAGTGTTGCTCCTGCTCCTAGTGCTGGTTTCAGTATTGATAGTGATGCTGAAGACGAAGATTTACCGTTTTAATTAATTTATCGAATTTTAAAGTAAGGAGGATTCTTAATCATGATTAACAAGAAGCGTGGTAGAAGAAAGAAGAAGATTTGTGTTTTCTGTGCAGAAAAGGCAACTTCTATCGATTACAAGGATGTAGCAAAGTTAAGAAAGTTTGTTTCTGAAAGAGGTAAGATTTTACCTAGAAGAATTACTGGTAACTGTGCTAAACATCAGAGATTATTAACTACTGCTGTTAAGAGAGCAAGACATATTGCACTTTTAGCTTATGTAGCTGAGTAATTTCTAAATATAGATTTTACACACCCTTAGGTAATAACTTAAGGGTGTTTTATATTGTGCAAGTATACTGACAATATAAAAAGAGCTGTAAAACAGCCCTTTATCTATCTTTTTGCCTCATCTAACGCCCTATTAATAGCATCAAGCAAAATACTTTCAGTTACAGCATAGTCATTATTTAGCTCAATATCTGTACTCTGCATTTCAACAACCTTGTTAGCTAAATCGTCAATACAATTTGAAAAACCCGGATAAAATACCTCCTGAGTTTCATTAAGCTGTTCCAATGATATACTTTCAATTTCATTTTTGCCGACTGTTACAGACAATGTAACAGGCTTGCCCTGTAAAATAATGTCAGAATTATATGTACCCTCCTTATATGTACTCTTAAAGCTACCACTAAAAAAAGCAATTACTGCTCCAATTATAATAATGCCCAGCACTGCAAATATTGCAGTTTTAATTATGTCCTTTAATTTAAAGACAAATATTTTAGATGCCACTTTTTTCACCTACCCTTTTTAATATAATTATATAGAAATCTAATAAAAATATGATATAATTATTTCAATGAGGTGATATTTATGAGCTTAAGATATATATTAGGAAAATCCGGAACAGGTAAAACTACACAATGTATAGATGAAATTACATATACTGACAATAGTCAACGAATTTTTTATATAGTACCTGAACAATTTACACTTGAGTCTGAAAAAAATATATTAAGTAAAAAAAAGGCAGTTATCAACATAAATGTTTTAGGCTTTAGACATTTAGCTTATTTTATTATATCTAAAATAGGTACAGCCAACAGAAAAATACTTGATGATACTGGCAGAACTATGCTTATTAAAAAAATCGTACTGGAATTAAAAGATAAATTGGAGTTTTACAAAAATTCAGCAGAAAAACAAGGTTTTGTTGATAACATTGAAAGCACTATTACTGAACTTATGCAATATAGTATTTCTCCAGAAAATCTAAGTGAACTTATACTAAATTTAAAAAACAGCAATTTAAAAGAAAAGCTTAAAGATATTCAAATTATATTTTCAAAGTATAAGGATTATTTATACAGTAAATATATTTCCGGTGACGGTCTACTTGATATTTTACCTGAACTTATACCTTACTCTATAGTTAAAGGTAGTGAAATATGGATAGATGGTTTTAAAAGTTTTACACCTCAAGAAAACAAGGTTATTGAAGCTCTTTTAAAACATTGTAAAAAAGTTCATATTTCCCTTAGTATTTCAGAAAAAAATATATCATTTAATTGTATAAGTCCTTTTGATGAAGAGTATGAAGTAAAAAGAGCCATTACAATTATAACCAATATTGCCAAAGAAAACAAAATAGATATTGAAAATACTCTTTATTTAACAACAGAACATATTAACTACAATACTGAAATAAAACATCTTAAAGATAATTATTTTAAATACAAGCCAAAAGAATATAATAAAGAAGTTAAAAATATAAGTATTTATCAATTTAACAATATGTACCAAGAAATTGATAAAATATTAAGTGAAGTAAATAAATTAATACAGCTTAATAACTATAGATATAGAGATATTGCATTAATAATAGGAAATAGTGATTATGAAGTGCCTTTATCAATAGCTTTGAAAAAGTACAACATACCTAACTTTCTTGATAGCAGAAAAAATATTTTTTCACACCCACTTATTACTCTTATGACTTCAGCTATAGATATTATTGCTTATAATTATGACAATGATGCTATATTTAAATTTCTTAAAACCGGCTACACAGAAATAACATTTGATGAAATATTTGACCTTGAAAATTATGTAATAGCTAACGGCATTAACAAATATAAGTGGAATATAGAATGGAAATACGGCTTTAGAGATGAAAAATATATCGATAAACCTGACAAAGCTGATATTGAATATATTAGAGATAGTTTATTTGACATACTTTCCCCATTGAAAAATAATTTTACACCAAATAAAAAGGCTTTAGTTAGTGAAATAACAAAAGCTCTATTTGAAGTTTTATATAACATTAATGTTAAAGAAAGACTAAAAAAAGAATTTGAAACAGCTGTTGAAAACAAGGATAATGTTAAATCTGCTATAAATAGTGAAATTTGGAACACTGTTGTAAGTGTAGCAAACACTATGACAGATATTTTAGGTGATGAAAAAGTAACATTCAAAGATTATTCAAAGATACTTAAATCAGGACTTAATACTGCCACTATAGGTATTTCTCCACCTACACAAGATTATCTGATTATTGGAAATATGGAAAGAACAAGATTACCTAATATAAAGGCTATGTTTGTTTTAGGAGCTAATGAAGGAAATATTCCCTTAATATTAACAGAAAAAGGAATATTTAATGATGATGAAAAACACATTATGAAAGAACATAATGTTGAACTTGCTCCAGACATTGTTCAAATGACTAACAACGGTAGGCTGGGAATATATATGAACTTAATTAAGGCAACTGAATATTTAATATTAAGTTATCCTACAGGTTCAATAACAGGCAAAAGCCTTATGGCTTCTTCTGTTATAAACAAAATAAAAAAAATTTTCCCTACAATAAAAGAAAATATTTTTGAAAATGTTGAAATAGATGATATTCTTACCTCAAAAGAAATAGCCTTTAACACACTTATTAAAGCTATTGAAAACAATGAAAAAAGTGACTTTATAAATGACCTTTATTGGTACTTTATAAATAACGATGAATATTTAGAAAAACTAAATTCTATAAAAAAAGGCTTAATTAGTCAAATTTCTATTGATTATCTCGATGAAAAACTTTTGCCAACACTTTGGAATGAAGTTTTGGAAAAAGGAAGTGTATCCAAATTAGAGTCCTACGCTGCTTGCCCTTTTAGATTTTATATGAACTATATTTTAAATGCAAAGGAAAAATCTATATACAAATTAAAATATAATGATATTGGTTCTCTTACTCAC